>ERZ780060.45-NODE-45-length-41016-cov-6.176998_pt1 | contig 41016 bp, 37 predicted proteins | sample MGYA00511176_ERZ780060 | MGnify/ENA primary metagenome ERZ780060 (study PRJEB29588, sample SAMEA2148374) | human gut metagenome | biome: human gut; feature: human-associated habitat; material: faeces | place: Denmark | collected 2008/2010 ... | reverse complement strand
CAAGACGGGGGTGACGAAACCCAAGGGCGCACGCCCGAGGAAGAGCGCGGCGACCTTGCGCTCACGCACAGTACGTTTCCGCGTGAGCGAGGCGGAGTACCTCCGGGTGCAACGTAAGGCAGCGGCCTGCAATCTAACCCTCTCGGAGTATGTCCGCCAGGCGGTCACCTCGGGACGGATCCTGCGGCGGATCGGTCCCGAGGAGTTGCGCCTGGTCTCCGAATTGACGCGCGAACGGAATAACCTGAACCAACTGGCCTTCCTCCAGCACGCCTTCGGTGTCGCCTTCCACGAGGAGGAGCTGCGGCGGATCCTCCGCTTCTACGACGAGGTAATCGGACGGCTGAAACAAAAACTCTAAACCGATGATCGGCAAAATCGTAACCGGCAAATCCTTTGGTGGCGCGGTGCGCTACCTGCTCGGCAAGGAGCAGGTCGCCACGGAACGGTTGCACGGTCCGGAGCAACTGCGCCACCGCATTTACGACCACCTGCGGGAGGTGCTGCCCGAGTGTGCCACCTGGACGGCACTCGCAGAAGAACTGGCCAAACGACAGGTCGCCACGACCTTTGTTCATCGGGGTGGTGACCCAACGAAGGAAATCCAGGGCGTAACCTTCACCCTGGATGGGCATACGTTCAAGGCTTCGCAGGTGGACCGGAAGTTCAGCTACGGTCGTCTGACGCAACGGATTGAACAGAACCGCTTCCAGCAGACAATGATCGAGCGGGTTCGCAACTACACGGAGGAACAACGTCCGCAGATCGCGGCTATTCTGCAAAAGCTGGAGGCGGAAAAACAACAGCGGCTGGAGCCGCCGCATCGGGACCTGTCGATTGCCGGTAAGCCCTTGACCAGGGAGCAGATTGAGATGCTCCGCGAGGGAGAGCCGATCTTCGTGCGGGGAACGCAATCGGAGGGATATGTGGTGATGGACGACCGGCTGCAGATGGCGTGGGTTTATCGGGACGATCCGCGGGACTGGGTGGAGTACGGGAAATACACGATGCGACGCATGGACCGGGACCGGATCGAAGCGGGATATGTCGTGCGGGCGCTGGTAAAATGGTGGGGAGGCACGACGGCACGTCCCTACCTCTGGAAAGAGAATGCATCAGATACGACCTATCGGGAGAGTTGGGACGATCCCCGCGAACCACGTCCTTCACAGAACCAAAAGCAGCAGGATCGGCCACGCCGCTTTATCACCCCGAAGAAGAAATCGCGCGGTCCGAGCCGGTAACGAAATTTTGTCGGATACCCGTGTGCACCAACTGGAATTAAAAGCCTATCTTTATAGGGCAATAACCCGACGAACGTATGAAAGAGAAATCCGAGAATTGCCGCTGCTTTTCTACTGCCAAGAATGCTTGCCAGAAGATTGAGTCGCCAAGTCCTCCATATAAATTGCGAAAACTCTCGGAGGAGGATATTCCTGTGCTGCAAACCTTGTTTCGGGAGACGGTTCTACATGTCAATGCGCGAGACTACACCCGCGAAGAGGTGGAGGACTGGGCTTCGTGTGGGGATAGCATGGAGCATATGAAAGACCTATTGGCTCGCAATGACTACGTAGCTGCACTGAACGAACGGGACGAGATCATCGGCTTCTCGTCGATGAATGCCGAAGGCTATCTGCACTCGCTGTTTGTGCATAAGGATTATCAGCGGGGCGGCGTCGGAAGCCTGCTGCTTTCGGCTGTGGAAAAGAGAGCCCGGGAATACGGAGTCTCGGAAATTACCTCCGAAGTGAGCCTGACGGCCCGTCCTTTCTTCGAGAAGAGAGGGTATGAGGTAATCAAGGTTCAGAAACGCCGGGCGAACCGGTTGGAACTGACCAACTTTGTGATGCGAAAACGTCTCAAAGACTGACACAATCATCCCTTTCCACCCGTCCGCAAAGATCCGACTTGCCGGCATCGGCCGCAAGGCTATACAGAGCGTCCTACGGGGACGGCCTTGCATCCGACTCCGCCAAGTCGGGGCTGGTCGCTATCGGGAGGAAGGGGATGGATTGGGAAAGCTGGATAATCTCACAAAAACACCACCTTGTGGCGGCGGATGCAGGCCAGACGGTCGTTTCCCCGTTGGTTGACGGGCAGAATTACGTCATAACGGAGAGGTTGCGCCCATCCGCCCTGCCGGTTGAGCAATCCGTAGCGGCCTCGGTGACCGATGATATTGAATTGAGAGAAGTGGTTGGTCAGCAGATCGTATCGCGGAGGAATGACCGTACGGCCCTCGAAATCAACCAGACCATATCGCCCGTTGCGGCGGATGCGCAACAAGGTGTCGCCATAGGGTGCCGCACGGTCACAGTTCAAACGAATAAGTCGCCCGCTGCGGATGCGCAGCAGCGCATACCCTTCGCTGTCGCGCACCAATGCCCGGTCGGTATCATCCAGCAGCCAAGCCTCGTCCCAGCACGCCTTCGAAAGGTGGCATCCGCCGGGTGTCTGAAATCCCGTCTTGCCATTTTTGTAGTAGTATCTGATTCCCATATCCAGCTTTTTCGGCAAAATAAAAGCCCTGCTGTGCCAAACGACTGCACGGCAGGGCATACTCAATTAAAAACAGGGATATCCCGATTATTGAAAGATGTTTACATATCGTTGGATATCCCGAGGCCGGTTGAGCATCCGTAGACTCTCCATCATCAGTCCGCTGCGACGGTTGTCATCTGCCTCCCAGTCAGTGGTATGGGTTGCATAGGCAGTCAATCGATTGAACAGTTCCCACATCCTCATATCACTGTGTGACATCGCAAGGGGGAAATGCTCCAGGTGGTATCCGGCAGCAGCATATGAGGTGAGCAACTGGTGATAGGGAGCTATCTCATCAGCCACGGATTCGTCCACCCCGTAGCGTTTCAGCAGGCGATTCGCCATCTGCACCTCTCCCACGGAAGCGTCGGTTTGCATGGCTAGCAATGCGTTGTTCTTGACTTTTTCGAGATTCGTTTTGGTAAACCCGTCGTATTGCGGCAATGATAACATGTTGCGCATCGAAGAAGCATCGAGCTGGTTTGTCCGTGCGGTTTTGTCATTCACCCGTGCCATCTGTCCGTTTGTGCAGATCAAGCGCATGTAGTAGTTCCCGGCCTCCACCTCGCCCAGGTTCCAGCGGAACCATACACCGTTGGAAATAAACTCATCACCGGGGGCAAATTCATCGTAAACGGTATGTTGGGGCCGCAGACTTACCGTGACGCCTCCAGCTCCGAACTCCGAGGTATAGAACTGCTCGGGAGCATAGTCGTTTTCATTCATGAACATCTCCAGAAAATCAAAAAACGAGGTAACAGGAATGGCCTCTTTCTTGATGGGGGTTGCCCCGACAACCGTCCTCGTATCGGGGTTGGCCAGCAACGCTATTTTCCCGGCTCTTTCAATGCTGTTCGACAGAGCCAGATAGTTGCGCAAGTCGCGAATCCCCGAACCGCCGAATGTCTCAGAAACAGCCTTTGTCTGATGTTTGGACAAACCGAGATAGGAATCCAGCAGTCTGCACACCTCCGGCTCAACGGCCAGCTCCAATCCATTGACCTCATAGGTGTGTTCGCCCGTTGAAATGAGCTCCTGCGGCGTTACGGTACAGAAGGGCAGCTGCGCCGCGATGAACGAGTCCCGTCTTTCCAAATAAGTCTGATTATCCATTATGCTGTCTATTAAGGGTGTTGAATAATTGATCGAAACGGTCGGCAAAGTTGTGAAGTTCGTTCCGGACATTGTGCTGCAGTCGCTTGATGGCCTGCTCCTGTTCGTAGCGTTCTTCGTCGTAAAATACATCTCCCGTCGTGCTCAGGTTGTAGTAGAGTTTTACCCCCACATCTCCGCGACGATGCTTCGAGAATGTAACGTACCGGTCGGAGTAGATGTTCTTGGGATTGTCCAGACGCAGCTCCATCATCGCCGTAATCATATGCTTCAGCCGGTTTGAGCCGATGAAGGCACCCGATTTCGTCACCTGCTGGATGGTTAGAAACGTCGTGTTGACATCGCGCTGGTTCTGTGCCTTGTTCTGTTGTTTGATGAGCGACAGCAGCAGGCTCTCGGCCCGCTTGTTCGTGACGTTCTCCTCCTCCTTGACAATGCCCTGCAGTTCGTAGAACGAATCGATGGCAACAATGTCCCAACCCTCGTCCAACGTATCGGAGACGAGTTGCCAGGTATGGGCATCCTCATCGAATCCGCACTCTACGAAGAGAATATCCAGATCGCTGAACTTCGGGAAGCGCTCGACATAGACCGCCAGGTCAATCTCGTTCATTTCGGCACTGATGAAGAGAATCCGTGCCGCGGGTTGCACGGCATGAATATTGGCAAGCATGTCGAGAATGATGGTGGTCTTGCCGACGCCGGGGTCTCCGATAATCATGTAGTTCACCCCTTTGGGCAGCCCCTGATAGCTGCACAACAGATTGTCGAGCACGGTGCGGGTGCGGAAATTGACGAAGAGACTCTTGTCAAACCGCACGTCGCGCATTTTTACAATCCGATTCATTGCCTTTGCCGTTTTGTCGTTGAGACAAAGGTAGAGGAGCGTATGGTCGAAACGCAGCTTATGTTCCCGGGTGATTGGGCAAAATGCAGTCTGAGACGAAGCGGAACAGATGAGTTTATCGGATGCGGTCCGGACAATAGCTCTTGCGGAGGCAGGACGGGCAATGGGCTCCCGCCCAGACCGAGTCAAAATGGTCGGCCGCGGCATCTACCAACCCCGGTTCATCGGTCAGAATACCCGCTTCAAAGTTGCGTTTGCCATCGCTTTTCATGCCGATGCCGGCACCTGTCAGGTTAGCCGAACCGATGTAGGCAACCTCACAGTCGAAAATCAGAATCTTGAAATGAATCCTCGGGCACAGCCTGCGTTTCAAACCTCCCCACAAGGCGGGGTATCGGTCGAAATCCGTCCGGAAGTTGGGCCCCGGCTCCTTGGCGTGCATCAAACGCACCTCCACGCCCCGCCGCACCAGAATATCCAGCACCGCAAGGAATGGTTTGCTCACCGTTCCGACCTTTACGTACAAATCCTTGATGTCGGCCGTACCTATCCACAGCGAGTGCCTTATGCAGGCCACGCGACTCAAGACTTCATTATAATGAGCGGTATCGGCAATATAACGAATCATTGTTCGCGTCCAACTGTTATATGGGCCTCCACCAGATTGCGGCCGACCTGCCTCATCTCTTCGCGCAGCCATTGCGGTTGCAGTACCTCAATCTGTCCGTCGGTGTTGGCGGCATGCGTCAGGAGCTCCTGTTCGAAATCGAATGTCGGCCGCAGGTAGAACTCGAATACCGAAGAGTTGTCCGTAATTTCGGTCTCCTGCTGCGAGGCGTGCAGGGGCAGCGTGCGAAGGTATTGCCGCTGGATACCCGATACGCGGACCCGAACACGTTCCGGTTTACAATTCCCGTCAACCACCACCCCTAACGAATCGACAAAGTAGGCCTGCGGGTCAAAATCTTCGGGCAGGACGAACAGATGCTCCGAGGTGCGGAGCTCCCGGATGCGGTCCAGCGCATAGATGCGCAGCCGGTCATCGCTCGTGCTGCATGCCAAGACATACCACCGCTGGCGGAACACCTTGACGCAATAAGGCGCCACCTCGAACGTATGGGCCGTTTCGTTCCAAAAACTCTGGTAGGACATCTCCAGCGTCCGATTGTCGCGCATCGCCTCGATAATCTGCGTCAGAAAACGCTGCCCGGAAGGTATCTCCTCGAAAAGAATGCGCCGTTTGAGGTGGTGGCTCTCGTTGATGAGGTGGTTCACGGCAAAGGTGTTCAGCAGCCACGTCCGCACACCGCCCCGCTCCATATCCTCTGCATGCTCGATGTAATAGAGATAGCCACCCTTGCGGTTGCACTCGATGTTGATGTCGAACATCTGCTGGATGGCGTTCTTGTGGTTGTGGAAGGTCTTCAGGGGAAGCTCCTCGCCGGTTTCGTTGAGCGACGAGCGCTGCCACCGCTCGTTGATTTCCTCGAAGGTGATGCGCCCGGCTCGGTAGATGGTATCGACCAGCCAGACATAACGGTTGAAAAGCGTGGCGGCATTGCTTTTCGACGAGCTGCGTGTTTTTCTGCTCCTTGACATGGTTGTGTGGTTTTGTTTCATGCATCTGTTCCCTTGAACAGATTGTCTGCAGCAAAGATAGAACAAAGATGTGTCAAATTATGGCATAGGTTGAATCGCTGAGATTTTTTCCCGTTGTCCACCATAGATTCTGTTCCGTATCGTTTCAATCCCGAGGCTGCGAAGCTCCTGATTTGCGGCAAAAAAGTCTTGTCTTCGCCCGGTCAGGGCGAAGGCAAGACCTCTAAAATCAAAATCACCTTACATTGGGAGATGTCTCTTTTCAATCTCGTTCACTATCATGTCAATCTCCTGACACAGATATTCCGCGAGATTTCCATTGACCATTTGGGATATTGTCCAATACGTTTCATCCAACTTCTTCCAGCCATAAGGCCACCAATCACTGGGAGCATAACTTTTAGGACCACTAAAACAATCGATTTTTTGCTTCACTTTGGGGCCGGCAATATTGGTAGTAATTCCAATGGCTGCATTTTTACCCAACGTATTGCCCCAATCCAGGCGAATGTATTGCTTCCATTCAGGGCGCTTTATGTTGACACCTCTGTTCTTGAGTTCAATATCCATCCCTTGAAATTTTTCTTTCAAGGGAGCGAGAACATGTACCTTAAAGATACGCTCCCGCCATTTCGCTTCCAGACTGAGGATGCTGCAGATTGAATCGATATTCTTCGGGTCGGACATGAGTTCGAGCAACTCTTCCTGGCTATTCTTGTCCATGCTGCTCATTGTTAGTTGGTTAATCAGATTTTGATATTGAATCAAGGTCTCCCGAACGAGGGGATGGCGTGCGGAAGATTCGATGCAGCGTTGCAGCCAATCGGAAATTTCATGATTATAGGCTATTGCGTAATAGTCCTCATTCAAGGTCAGTTCCCCTTTGGACCATTCAGAGGCATCACTCCCATCCAAGGTCAGGTAAAGCAATCGAAAGCCATTCGGACAGTTCGTTGCACCGTAGTTGTAATACCGCACCAACTGCTTCTCCTGGTCGCCGGCATAGATTTTATTTTCGATGATAATCGCCTTTCCGTTGGACTCTACCGCAATATCGATTCTGCCCCCTTCCGAGCAATCCTCATTTTTACCTCCGATACTCAACTCTTTAAGAACCTTGGCCGATTTCGTGTCGAAATTCCAGGACCTCAAACAATCAACTGTATCGACGAATGATTGGAGAAATTGATTTCCGAGGCCGTGACTGCCACTGGGGTCCAACAACTCTGCAATAAATGCGGAGTGAGTTCGAGTCTCGTCGGAAGTCACACCTAGAATGTTGAATATGTTAAAATTCTCTCCGCGTCTGTCCGCCTCTCTTCTTTCAACATCTGCTTTCCTACGGATAAGTCTGACCTCATCCAGCAATCGTTGTAAATTTTCCATATTGCTCTAATATTTTGAATTACATATGGTTTCACATCGGCTTGATAGCCATTATCGGGTTTGTAGACAAAGATAACCATATAGTTATGCCAAATTACGACACAGGCAAAGTCTGAAACTGTTTTTTAGGCCTCGTCCCGCCCTATCTCCGAGCGAGTCAATCATTCGTCACGGGATAGGTGATGAGAGTCGATTTTGCATGTCCCCGGTAATGTACAAAGACAGCATAAATCGGATTTAACCAATACACGAACACATGAGCTGTGATTTTTCCCATGTGAGGGCTACCTTTGGCCCTGACCGTAGAAAATGAGACTGAATGATGAAAACAGCACCATAAAACGACGAAGCCTTGCGCAAGATGCGGATTTTTTGCTATATTTGCCTTATGACATAAACAAGAAAGACATATATAGCTTTTTCGACGGCTTGCACTTTATCTCTTAAACCGACCAAGTAAAAAGACGAAGTACCACAAAGCCCAAACGTCGGAACTCGCGTACTGCGCGGGCTTCGCTTTTTGTGGTATGGGTACCTTGGTCGGACCTTAGAGATAAAAAGCCGAAGTTCGCGCTTCTTTTGTGCCTATCCCGAACCAGACGTCAAGCGCTTGCCTTGAACGGAACATAAATGTATAACCTCTAAATTTCAAAGCTATGATTTACAATCAAACCAAAACGAGCTGCGGCACGGTAATGCCGCTGCTGATGGGATGCACCAAACCCCAGCCGATTGAGGTACTCCAGCAGGAAGAGCCCATTGTCTATGACCCGGTCAAACAGTCGGTCGTCTATGACATGCGAACCGTCGGAACCCGGTCCTTGAAAACATCCAACACAAGAATTAAGGTGGGTAGTGGCTATAGCGTTAAGGCGGACCGGAAAAATGAGATAGACGACAGCAAGAACGTATAATGATTCTGATTATCATCAACAAGGAGGACGCACACACCCTACGCCGGTAATCGAGCGGTTGTCGGCGCTGCGTGTGCCAGTCTTCCGGTTGAAACCGGAGGCTCGGTCCGCCGGTTACGGATTGGGACGGCCGGACCGATGCTGCCGGGAGGATATACTCCCGAACAGGTTGCCTACACAACAAATCTGAGCCTCCACGACCAATAATTTTCACGACACGAATCAATCGGCCATCAATTACTTTTGACTATGGACATAAAAGAAGAAACATTCAGCACGCTCCCCTCATGGATATGGGATTATCTTGCTCAATATGATTTTTATATTGAAGCGATACAAATGCCCTATCATGACAATAACGCCATAAGAGCTTTATTGCCCAAGATACTCAAAGCTGTCAAAAAAGACATCGAATCGCCGGATGAACGAAGGACGATAAATATGCTGAGCAACATCGGCACCTCCATGCAAGTCGAAGAGGGTCGACTGCTGGTGAGCCTCTTTTGCGACAGTTATTGCCAGCGGGACTCGCAGATTCATACTCGCATTGTTGAGGACATCTTCGCTCCCGAATTCACCGAATCGCCGAGGAACGTGGATTACAACTATGATTTTCTGAAACAGGACCCATCCGGGAGCCTTTGGTCCGCAGATCGTATCAATCGCCATACCATTAGAACAGATCGCCCTATCAATATCAATGGAACAGATTGCCTTATCAATGGAGGTGGAATAAAAAGCGAATGCACGTTTTACAGGGAACACAAAACCCGCTCACACGAGCCCTTTGTCCCTTGTGAGACCTGCCATGGCTCGGGCCGGATAAAATGTGCGGCATGCGGTGGTTCCGGCCGTGAAAAATATGTGGATGGTTACTTTGCTTCGGGCGAAGAACGCATCAAGACAGGGACCTGTTCGGAATGCCACGGCCATGGCCATGTCACTTGCCCGGACTGCCATGGACAAGGAAGAATCGAGATATTTGCACCGAACTACTCGGTCGAGAAATATGTCGACGACGTCATTACACAAAAAACGGGTATTGCCTATGCCTCTTCGTGGATGGACAGCTATATTACATACAGCAACGAAGAGGACAATTCCTATTATGAGAAGGACTTAAAAGCAGAAATTCAACATGCGGTGTGGGACGAAGAATATGTCAGCCTGAAGATGAAGAACGGCAAGGAAAAAGCAAAAGACACCACACAGGAGATAGAGACACAGTTCAAGCAAGTCGGGCTCCTGGACTTGTATAAAAAGAACCGGGAATGCATGCAAATGGAAAAGGGCTTCATCTGCCGGCAGGAGCGTCATTACGTTATCCCCATTAAGCATCTGAGCATCACCACCCGTCGTCTGTTCAAACGGAGCGACGTTTCATACGATTTTTATATCGTCCCCGACAACGCCCAAACTTGCCAGGTGCTCGTATCCACATACAGCATAGATAGAACGGGGAAATTTGAATATCTTATCACCAAACTCTTCAAGAAATCGCATCTGTAAAACAGATTCGGGCGAAACCGAATACTTCCGGCATAGTAAACGACATGCTGCAGGAGTACGATGCGCCACAAAGAATCTCAACTACGAGAAAATCAAGAAAACAGCATGATTCTGATTATCACCAACAAGGAGGACGCACACCCTACGCCGGTAATCGAGCGGTTGTCGGCACGGGGCGTGCCGGTCTTCCGGTTGAATACGGAGGCGCTGCTCACCGATTACGAGTTCTGTTGGCAGGTCGATGCCGCCGGGGAAATCACCTTCCGGATTCGCTGTCGGCTGAACGGACTGGAAACGACCGGCAGGGAGATAACGGCTGTTTGGGACCGTCGCCCGGAAAAGCCCAATGAACTACCCTACCCGAGCACTCCGGAGATTGACCGGCACAATCGCGAGGAGGCGCTCGGTTTCCTGGTATTCCTGCGCTACTGGCTCAGGGAGATTCCCTCCATCGGCAGCATTGTCAACGACCGTCCCGCTGCATCCAAGATGCTGCAATATGCCATCGCCCGCGAAGTCGGATTCAAAATTCCGAGGAGCTGTTTCTCCAACGTCAAGGCGCCGTTTCTGGACATGTCTCGGGAGTGCACCGACCTGATTCTAAAGCCGATTGAGGTGTGCGACATCTGGGATGAAAAGCAGGGCGTGGACTATGTCTTCTATGCACAGAAGGCCCCGGCCACATCTCTGCGGGAGGTTCCGGACGCAGCCTTCTCGCAGACGGTGAACTTCGTCCAGGAGTACATCAAAAAAGCCTTCGAATTGCGGGTTACGGTGGTCGGGAAAGAGGTTTTTGCCTGCAAAATCGACTCGCAGGCGCAGCTGGAGGATACCGGCCGCATCGACTGGCGCCAGGGATATGAGCATGGACTGAGGCAGGAGGCCTATGCCTTGCCGGACTCCGTCGCGTCGCAATGCGTGGCGTTTCTGCGTCGGATGGGCCTCAACTTCGGGTGTTTCGATTTCATCGTTACCCCCTCGGGCGAGTACGTCTTTCTCGAATGCAACCCCAACGGTCAATGGTTGTGGCTCGAACTGACTGTCGGATTAAAAATTTCGGAGGCCATTGCCGATTTTCTGCAGAACCCATCCGCGAAACAAATCTCTGTCGAATCATAAATAAAAAGAAAATGTCATGGTAGGCTGTTTAACCTTTATTTTACTGGCCTTGAGCATCATCATCCTTGTCGCTTTGGATGTGCTCATGTGGTGCCTGACCTGGAAAGCCGGGCTTGCCGGTCTGCTCCCCCTGATTGGATTTCTGATTGCCTACAAGTACAGCGTTGAGATGTGCATTGCCCCGCGTGATTTCTGGACAAACCCCGATTGGGAGATTGCCAAGAAGAAACTGGGATATGCATGGTCGACGGCTGGTACCCTCCTTTTCATCCTCTTAATCGCCTCCGAGGTTGTGTCATAGTCGGAGTGTTATTTCGTTTTTACCGACGACATCCCGATTCTGACGCCTTGATTGCGCATAACCGTTCGTCTTTGAGATTAACCTGTTTTTAATTAAATTTGTGTTTACATAAATCGTTTCTTTATGGGGCTGAAAGAATCGTTGAAAACGGCCATCTTCCCGTTGTATGAGGACCTGGCGAAAATCGAACAGGAGAAAAGCTACACGACATTTTGTGTGCAGTGGGGTGAAAAATACCAACCCGGGGGGATGTTGTTCGTTGGGCGAGCAACTTACGGATGGGCCGTGGATGACCGGGATACCGAACGGTTGTTCACGGATGGTTGCGAATCGCAGGTATTTGCCCGTCCCGACCAGATGAAGTGGGTGGAGAGCTACTGGAAAAAATCCGCATTCTGGCGGGTTATCCGGAACGTTACGCAGGGTGTGATTGGCCCGCAGCCGGATTGGTATGAACATATTGTGTGGGACAATCTCTACAAACTGTCTCCGGATGGCTCGAATCCTTCCAATGCGCTGTGCGGGGAACAGGAAAACCTCTGTTTTGAGCTATTCAAGCAGGAATTGGCTGTCCTGCGGCCCAAGGTGGTCATACTGCTCACCGGGAAAAGTTGGTACTATGATTTTCTGTGCAGTGTGAACAATGATACGGCGCCTGCTGTTCTCGGGGAGAAAAACTGGTCCAGATACAGGGCCGTTGTTTACAAAATCGGAGATGTCGTATTCATTGGAACAGAACATCCGCAAGGGAAAACGGAAGCGGAACATGTCGCTGCCTTGACGGAACTGGCGAAGAAATACATGTAGCCTCTGATTCCGGAACAGAATTGGATTGCGACAGGCCCCCTCTTTTTTGCGAAAGAGGGGGCTTTTGTCGAATGAGTATTTCAAGTTGCAGGTTAAGTCATATTTTGGCGCAACATGCCCCGAACTTTGTCGCTGAAATCAAATTCGGATGCCATGAAACGGAGACTGGAAGCGAAAGAAACGGTTTGTGATACGGAGACTGAACAGGTTCAGGACGGAAAGAAGTCGAAGCAAACCTTAATCGGTGCCATCGAGCAAATTGTCAACCTGGCAGTTGAGCTGAAACTCGGGGATACCTTCCAAGAAAAGGTCCGCCCTGCCTTGGCGTATGTCGCAGAGCGTATGTCGCTCAACGAAGAGCAGGCTTTGGTTTTCGCCCTCTTCATTGAAAAAAGCACAGACGACCATATCCAAATCAGCGACTTCGCCAAGTTGGTGGGGTGCCGTACAGTGCGTATTATTTCGATGATGGCCGAAGCCGATATATTGGTCGAAAAACGGCTCATCCGACGCATCAAGAATGGAGATTCTATCTGTTATTCCGTGCCGATGGAGGTAGTGAACGCCATCAAGGAGAACCGGGTATATACTCCGGCCTCGATTGAACATTTGACAACGGAACAGCTTTTCGACCGGATGGCCGAGGTTTTTGAGGGAACCGATAAGGAGCGGCTGTTGCAGGAACTTGACCTGTTGGTTGCCGCCAACCCGCAGCTTGCCTTCTGCCGGACGATTCAATCCTACGATTTAAAGGATTACAACGAAGAAAGGTTGCTTTTGTACATCTTCTGCGATTGTTTCATCAACCAGGACGACGACATGATAGGAGAACGTGACTGGAAAGATTTTTTTTCCCGTGGCGAGAGGGGTTTCATATCCTGGTGTCTGAAAAACAGGAATCTTCGTTTGCTGCGGAAGAATATCCTCGAAAACTGCAACTCCGGCGGCATGAATGATCCGGAGTATTATCATTTGACGAACAAGGCCAAGGAAGAGTTGTTCGCCGATTTACAGTGGGTAAATCAGCAGACCAAACAGAAAAGCCACCTGCTCGACTGCACAACCTTTGCCGTCAAGGAGCTCTTCTACAACCCGTCGGTGCAACGACAGATCGACCGGCTGGGAGAGTTGCTTTCCCCCGAACACTTCACCGACATCCAGCAGCGGCTGGAAGCCTGCGGCATGCGCAAGGGCTTTGCCTGCCTTTTCTATGGAGCGCCTGGGACAGGCAAGACCGAGACAGTCTACCAGTTGGCACGCCGCACGGGACGCGATCTGATGGTTATAGATGTCTCACAGATCATGAGCTGCTGGGTTGGTGAGAGCGAAAAGAATATCAAGGCGGCTTTCGACCGCTACCGCTCTTATGTGCGCCAGTCGGAACCGGCTCCGATTTTGCTGTTCAACGAAGCGGATGCCGTGTTGGGAATCCGTCAGGAGGGAGCACAACGGGCCGTGGAGAAGATGGAAAACTCGCTCCAAAACATCATCCTGCAGGAGATGGAGCAGTTGGACGGCATCATGATTGCCACCACGAACCTTACGCAAAATCTGGACAAGGCGTTTGAGCGGCGGTTCCTCTACAAGATTGAGTTCGAGAAACCCTCGACGGAGGCGAAGAGCCGAATCTGGCGGTCGATGATTCCGACACTCGACGAGCAGACAGCCGCCACCCTGGCCGAGCGGTACGATTTCAGCGGCGGGCAGATTGAAAACATTGCCCGCAAACGGACGGTCGATATGATTCTTCGGGGCGAGGAACCCTCGTTCGAGCAGCTCGACGAATACTGCCGTTCGGAGATGCTCGGACAACCGGAGCGGTCGCGGCGCAGAATCGGATTTTGAGGTTGTATCTGGACTGAAGATTCCGTCCCTTTGCCGAAAGCTTTGGGATGCAAACGAGTGCATGATGCCCGCATCACAGAAACACCACCCTGTGGCGGCGGATGCAGGCCAGACGGTCGTTGCCCCGCTGGTTGACGGGCAGAATCGCGTCGTAGCGCAGCGGCCGCACCCACCCGCCCTGCCGGTTGAGCAATCCGTAGCGGCCCCGGCGGCCGATGATGTTGAACTGCGCATGGTGGTTGGTCAGCACATCGTAGCGCGGAGGGATGATGGTGCGGCCCTCGAAATCCACCAGACCGTATCGCTCCTCGCGGCGGATGCGCAGCAGGGTGTCGCCATAAGGAGCCGCACGGTCGCAATCCAGACGAATAAGTCGCCCGCTGCGGATGCGCAGCAGTGCATACCCTTCGCCGTCGCGCACCAATGCCCGGTCGGTATCGTCGAGCAGCCAGGCTTCGTCCCAGCACGCTTTCGTGAGGTGGCAGCCGCCCGAGGTCTGAAATCCCGTCTTGCCGTTCCTGAAGTAGTATCCGATTCCCATATCCTGCCGTTTTTCGGCAAAGTAAAAGCCCTGTTGTGCGGAACGACGGCACAACAGGGCGGAATTTAGGGTGCAGCGGAGCGCCTCCGAGCGGATTTTTACCTGCCGCAGCGGCATTCGCGCGCAGCCGACACCCACGAGCCCTACTTCCCGACCGATGGCGATGGCTGCGACGGCATGGTCTGCGGTTCTTCGAACCGCTGTAACGCGGCAACTGCCTCCTCGAGCGACAGCGCGTCGTCCGTCGGCAATCCCCGATACTCACCGGCAAGGCGCATTATTGGCGAAGCGAGGCTTCCGAAACTGCCTTCGTCGACGTGGTGTTGTTGATAGCCGCATGCGGTGCAGGTGGCCGAGTGGCTGCTGCGGCCGCTCAGCGGCGAGCCCGAGAAGGAGTAAATCAACATCCGTCCGCCGCATTTCGGGCATGGGCGCGTGTAGCGCTCCTCGTATTCGCTCCAGGCCCGGACCACCACCCCCAGCGGATAGGGGCCCGAATCCTTCATCGAAACATAAGCCATGCGGATGCGCATCGGCGTGCGGGCCCCGAAGAGCCGCGGCTCGGCAAGAATCCGCGCGCGTTGGCGCCAGATGAGCGGCACCGCCTCCGCAAAGAGTTCCCATTGGCGCTCCTGCGCCTGCTTGTCCATCTTTTCCGTCATCATCATCGTTCGATTTTCCGTTCAATCATGGACCGGCCGGCGGTACAAGGCGCAAAGGCCGTCGACGATGCGCCGCATCTCTTCCCGCACGTGAAGCGGCGAGAGCACCTCAAAGTTACAGTGGCAGTTTAACATCGCCTGGTAAAACTCCGGCGTCGGTGCCACGCGGTATTCGAAGATGACGTAGCCGTCGTGCGTCTCCGTCTCCTGCTGCGAGGCGTGGAGGGGCAGCGTGCGGAGGTACTTGACGCCGTCACCCGTGACCCGGACACGGATTGTGCAGGGGCGGATGTCGTCATAGACCGCCACGCCGAAGGCACCGGCCAGGTAGCCGGCCGGGTCGAACCCCTCGGGCGACGTGAAGCGGTCGTCCGTCGCACGGATGTTCACCATGCGGTCCAGCGCATAGAGCTTGATTTTCGCATCGCCGGGCTTGTCGGCGTAGAGGTACCAGCGCCGGTCGCGGAGCTTGACGAAGAGCGGCCGAAGACGGAGGTCGAAGGCCTCGTCACCCGTGAAGGGCTGGTAGGTAACGACCACCTGCCGGTTCTCGCGCATGGCGTCGAGCAGCTCGGACAGATGTCCCCGGGCCGAGGGGACCTCCTCGACCAGCACGCGGTTGTGCAGCGCGCGGGCCTCGTGCAGCGACTGCCCGACGGCGAACGTATCCAGCAGCCAGTTGGTGATGCTGCGCGAGGTAAGCTCCCCGCTGTCGGCAATCGCGTAGAGGTTGGTGCGCTCGTCGCAGACGATTGTGATGTCGAACAGCTCCTCGACCGCCTGGCGGTGGGTGCAGAAAGTCCGCCGTGCCAGCGGACGGCCGTCGTAGAGCGTGCTCCGCCGCCAGCGGGCGCGAATCTCGGCCAGCGTGATGGGGCCGTAGCGATGAATCGTGTCGGCCAGCCAGATGTACCTTTTGAAGAGATTGGATGCCATGGTGTTTGTCTTTTTCTGGTACAAAGGTAGCAGGAGCATGTGCCGGAATCCTGCACAACGACGGAATTTTTCACGATAACCGGACCTCCGCTGCAGAAGAGCCCGAGGACAACCGCTCTCCGGCGCACGACGCTACCACTGCCGCTTGCGGCTGTACTCCGACGGAGTAATGCCCTCCTGTCGCCGGAACATGCGGCTGAAGTGCTGCGGATACTCGAACCCGAGGCGGTCGGCTACCTGCGCGACGCTCTCGCCGGCCGAAAGTCCGTTCTTGGCAAGCCGAATCACGAACCGGCGGATGTGGTTGCTGGCCGTGTCGCCCGTCGTTCTCTTGACGACGTCGCCGAAGTAGTTGGGCGACAAGCAGAGCCGGTCGGCGCAGTACTGCACGGTGGGCAGTCCGAGCTTCAGCTGGAGCTGCTGCTCGTAATAGTCGGCGAGCAGCCGGTTGAAGCGGACCAGAATGTCGGAGTTCTCCGTCTCGCGGCTCTGGAACTGGCGGTTGTAGAAGCGCTGGCAGAAGTTGAGCACCAATCCGATGTAGCCGACCAGAATGGCATCCTGCTGTGCGTCGCGCTCGTTGTCGAGCTCTTCGCGCATGCGGCGCATCAGCGAAACCAGGATGTCGTGCTCCCGGTCGCTCATGTGCAACGCCTCGTTGACGCGATAGTCGAAAAAGGAGTAGTCGCGGATTCATTTTTCGAGCGGCGTGCCGCGCAGCAGGTCGGGATGGAACAGAAGCGCCCACCCCGTAATCGATACCCGCTCGCCGTTGTCCTCCTTGCCGCCCACCTGCCCCGGGGCCACGCAGAGCAGCGTTCCCTTGTTGTAGTCGTAGCGGCCGCAGCCGTAGTCGAGCTCCACGCCGACGTCGTCGCGCAGGAAAAGTGCGTAGACGCCGTAGTTGTTCAGACTGTGGCGGATGGGCGACACCTCGGCATAGTCGATGACACAGACCAGCGGATGCCGTGCCGGACATCCGAGGTAGCTGCCGTAGTCATTGACGCTTCGAACCTTCAGGATTTTGCTCATCGGGGAAAAGGCTTGAGGAGTTGTCTCAACAAAATTAACAATTCCCGGGCATATCTCCCAATCGGTCGGCGGACGATTCGGTAAAACGGGTATGAACTTCCGGGGTTACGGTACCTGCACGGGCGGGCGAACCGCTACCTTTGCGATGTAAAACTCTGGAACAGTCCAACCATGACAAAGCGCATCTTCACTTTCGCGTGCCTGATGCTGGGCCTGATGCTCTCGGGCGACGGCAAGGCGCAGACTCAATCGTCGAATCCTTCAAATACAACCACCATGGAAAAGAAACTCATAGGAAACACCCTGGCACTCTACCCCATGCCGCTGACGGTCGTCGGGGCCGAGGTCGACGGCCGCGTCAACTGGCTCGTCGTGGCACATGTCGGGGTTATCGGCCACGACCGGATTCTGGTCAGCATGAGCCAGAGCCACTACACCAACCGGGGAATCCGCGCCTCGCGCAAGCTCTCGGTCAACCTCGTCAGCCATGAGATGCTCCCCGAAGCCGACTATGTGGGAAGCGTAAGCGGTGCCCGCGAGGACAAGTCGCAGGCCTTCGCCTGGCATCGGGGCGCGAACGGCGCGCCGGTGATTGACCTCTCGCCGCTGACGATGGCGTGCGACGTCGTGGATATTTACGAGACGGAGGGCTTCGACAACTTCATCTGCTCGATTGCGGCGACCTACGCCTTGCCGGAGGTGTTGGACGAACGCGGACGACTCGACTACACGCGGCTGAAGCCCGTGCTGTTCGAGTTCCCGACCTACTCCTACCTCTCGACGGGCGAGGTGCTCGGCCGCTGCCTGCGGCTCGACAGCGAACCGTCGATGTGCGCCAAGGAGCCGATGGCCGGGGACGGCATCGTGCGCCTCTCGAAGATTGAGGTCCGGCCGGAGTATCTCGACGAATATATGCGCTTCGCCGCCGAAGTGGGCGAAGTATCGCTGCGCACCGAGCCGGGCGTGCTGACGATGTATGCCGTCTCCGAACGGGAGAACCCGTGCCGAATCACCATCCTCGAAACCTACGCGAGCCGCGCAGCCTATGAGAAGCACATCGCCTCGGCGCATTTTCAGAAGTACAAGCAGGGGACGCTCCACATGGTCCGGTCGCTCGAACTGACGGACCAGAGGCCGCTCAACCCGGCCAACCGCCTCCGCAACTTCATCGAGTAGCGGCGACCGTGCGTGTCGGCTCCGGATAACCGGCCATTCCGTCTTCGGCCCGGCCTTCAACCTTTCCGCGGGATTCCGGACGGGGAGGGACGACAGCCCATCATCCGTGCTCCACAACTTCGGAGCGAAGCCTACTTCAACGCTTCGGCCGTGCGGCGGATGAGGTCGACGGTCGTGTCGTCGTCGAAGACCGAGTAGAGCCCCTGGGGCTCCTGTGCCGGGTCGCCGCAGTAGACGTCGCCCGCCTGCCAGAACGTGTGGGCCGGATGCGCCTCGCCGCCCCACGCCCAGAAGTTGGCCCCGGCGAGCAGCCCTCCCTCGCGCTTCGAGGCGAGCAGCCGGTCACAGATGCAGGCGTAGTAGGCGTCGCGCAGCGAGGTGGCGCTGCCCCGCTCGTAGCGCACGCTGTCGCGCGGGTAGCCGAACTCCTCGATGACGGCCGGTTTGCCCAGCCGCGCGGCAACCTCCAGATGGCGGTCGATGTAGCGGCGGGTCTCCTCCATCGAGTTCCGAAGCCCCGAAGCGGGGTCGTTGCGCGGCGTCCAGTTCCAGTTATAGGGCCAGATATGGAGGTTCACGTAGGAGATTTCGGGCACGGCGTGGATGCGCTCCACCAGCTCCATGTCGGCCTCGCAGCCATAGAAGCCCTCCGAACCGGTCGAAATCATGTGGTTGGCGTCGAGCGAGCGAATCAGCCGCGCCGTCCGGGCAATCCACTCGGCGAAGGCCTCCTTGTTCTGCTCGCCGAAGGGGCGCGGCTCGTTGCAAATCTGCCACGAGAAGATGGCCGGGTCGTCGGCATACCGGAGCCCCGTATAGCGGTTCGTGCGGCCGACGATGAAGCGCACGTGCTCCTCGAGCAGCGCGCGGGCCTCGCGGCTGGGGATGAAGTGCGAGACATACTCGACGTAGGCCTCATAGCCGTCGACGGCCGGGATGGCCGGCTTGCCGGCACCTGTCCAGGCCAGGTATTGCGAATAGCCGCCCGACCACTCCCACGAATTGGTCAGGTAGAGCACGGCCTTCATGCCGCGCCGTCCCAGCTCGGCGAGGAAGTAGTCCAGACCGTCGAGCAGCTCGTCGTTGTACTTGCCGGGGACGTACTGGAGCGTCGGTTCGATTTTGGAGGGGACTCCCCCGCCGCCGTCGGCCCCCACCAGCACGCGCAGGTTCGTCACGCCGCAGGCGGCCAGCGTATCGAGCTCCCGCGCCAGGCGTTCGCGGTCGCCGCCGGGGCCCTTCGAGCCGAGGATGGGGCCGTACCAGAAGTTGGTACCCAGGAAGTAGCAGGGTTTGCCGTCGAGCACGAAGCGGCCGTTCTCGACGCGGACGAACGCATCGCCGTCCTCCGCGGTGCCGCAGCTGCAGGCCAGCCCCGCGAACATGCAGAGGCAGAGTTTGAAGAGAGATTTCACGGTATCGGGATTTAGAGGTTGGAGACAAAGATACGAAAAAGGGGCTCCCCAACCAACCAGGAAAGCACTTTTCCATGTCGGAGCGCCCCGCTCCTCATCCGATAGCCGCCCATGCGGCCCCGTACGACCGGTTCATCGCCCCGGTTCGTCACCCGGGCTCCACGCTTCGGGCGGCCCCGTTCTGCCGCGCCGGCCGTTCGACGCAGGTCGTTCGACGCCGCCCGCAGCCACACGGGCCCCGGCCTCAACGCTCCGTGCCGAGCGAAAGGGTCACCGTCACGGTGCCCACACCGCCGAGCAGTTCGAGCACGCGCTCGCGGGTCGAGGCGTCGTCGAGACGCCCCAGACGGGTGTAGCTCCACGAGTTCGAACCGTAGAAAATCACCAGCGAGTTGCCCTGATAGAGCACCATATCACCGGGCGACGTGGTGGTCGAAGCGTCGTTGCGGGGCAGCGAAAAGCCGAAGCTGCCCACCTTCTCCATGTCGCCGTAATCCTCCATGCGGATGTCGACGGGTCCCTGTGCGAGGCGGGCCTTCAAAGCCTCCGTCGCCTGGTTTTCGACCAGCGTGGCCGTAAACGAGCGGCCGCCGGCTGTCAAGGTAATCGTATTGCTGTTCATCGTATCCTCGTCCGGGTCTTTGTCCGGATTGTTCTCTCCGTCACCGCCCGGCTCCCCAGGTTCCTCGGGTTGTACGGATGTTCCGGGTCGATAGGGCTCCTCGTCAGAGGGGTTGCAGGCCTCGGCCGAGAGGAATGCCAGAAGCATGAGCGGAAGCAGGCGGAATCGGTGCATTGCAGTGTGTTTTTCAGGTTTGTTCTCTTTTCCGATACAAAGATAGCGCACGGCGGCTGCCGACACGGTATACGGATTCATGGTATGCTTACCCCGATTACGGATTTGCCGCACCCGGGGTCCGCAAGCGGCCTCCGAAGAGGCCATTACCGGCACCGCCGCCTCTTTTCTCCCCGCCCGGAAGCCTCGTTCCGCCGCCCCTGCGCGCCCCGCCCCAAAAAAGAGGGCCCGCCTCCGTACCCCCTCTGGAGGGTCGGAAGCGGGCCTCGGTACAGACAATCCGGCGGTCGTCAGTCGAGCGTCACCAGTTCGTACTTCTGGCTGCCCATGCCGAGCGCCTCAGCGTGGTCGAGCGTATGCATGCCGTGGCGCGAGTCAATGCGCTCGATGAGGTGCACCTTGCCGGGGTCCTCCGACGAGCGCACCAAATCGGTGCAGGCACGGTCGAGCGCCACGGGGTCGAGCGAGGCGAGGATGCCGATGTCACCCATGCGCGGCTCCTCGGGCGAGGCATCGCAGTCGCAGTCCACCGAGAGGTTGTTGGCCACGCTGATGTAGAGAATCCGGTCGCCGCAATGGTCCGCCACGGCCTTGGCCGCCTCGGCCATCGACTCCAGGAAGTCGTCCTGCTCGGGCAGGTTCTTCCACGCCTCGGCCGGAACGCGCGTCTTGCCGGCCGAGTGAATCCACGCCTTGCCGTTCGACGAGGCGATGCCAATCGACATGTTCTTGATGGCGCCGCCGAAGCCGCCCATGGCGTGGCCCTTGAAGTGCGAGAGGATGATGGTGAAGTCGTAGTTGAGGAAGTCCTTGCCTACGATGTCGAATTTCAAGTGCTTGCCACCCTCGACCGGAAGCTCCGCTTCACCCTCGGCATCCATGATGACGACCGGTGCGATGGCCGTGAATCCGTGGTCGGCCGACGCCTTCAGATGGCTCTTCGTATCGGCCCGGCCGCCGCCGTAGGCCGTGTTGCACTCGACAATCGTTCCGTTGACCTTCTGCACCAGCGCCTTGATGAGCGACGGCTGCAGGAAGTTGTGGCCGCCCGGTTCGCCGGTCGAGAGTTTGACGGCCACCTTGCCCTTGGCCTCACGGCCGAGCGCCTCGTAGATTTTGACCAGATTGTCGGACGAAATCTCCTTGAAGAAATAGACCTTCGGGAGCGTTGCCGCAGCCGCCTCGGGTTCCGAAGCGGCCGAAGCCTTGCGTTGTTTCTGCGCATTGGCGCAGCCGGTCGCGGCGAGCAGCGTCGCCAGCAGGACCACCAGAATGTTCTTTTTCATCGTTTCGGGTATTTGAAGGTATTTGTCTTGTTTCAGAATTTGAGTTCGATGCCGCCCATCGCCGTGGCCCGGGGCATGGGATAACCGGCGATGATTTGGTAGGACTGCGCCAGCAGGTTCTCGCCGCGGGCCCAGAGCGAGAGCCAGCGCGTGGCGCGGAACGAGGCCCGGAGGTTCCACAGCACGAACTCCTCGGTCTGCACGGGGTCGGTCTGCGTATAGAGCCCGGCGATGTACTGTATGCCCGTCGCGACGCCCCAGCGCCCCCTCACGAAGGCGGCCCCCACGTAGAGCTTGTGCTCGGGAGCGGCCGGAAGGGGCTGCTCCATGTGCAGGAAGCTGTAGTTGCCGTCGAGCGACCAGCTGCGTTCGATGCGCCAGGCGGCCTGCAGCTCGACGCCCGCATTTTCAATCCGCCCCGAGTTCTGGTTGAGCATGCCGCTGCCGTTGGGGTTGGGAAGGGTCAGGATGAGGTTCCTGCCGTCGATGTAGAAGAGGTTCACACCGTAGCTCAGCCGCCCGTCGAGCAGCCGCTGGCTGAAGGCCGCCTCGTAGTTCCACATCGACTCGGGACGCAGGTCGGGATTCTGGGGCGGGAACATGTGCATCTCGCGCAGCGTCGGATAGCGAAACCCCTTCGAGGCCGAGAGCTTCAGCTCGATGCCCGCGCCGAGGTGGAAGGCGGCACCCGCCTGAGGCACCCACTCGGTCCCCGCGCGCGAGTGGTGGTCGACCCGCAGCCCGGCGTTGAGCGTAAGCCACGACCCGACATCCTGCCGCACGTCGACATATCCGGCCACCTCATCCTCGTGCATGTCCGCCAGAGGAGAGGTGCTCCCCGCCTGCTCGCCGCTCACATACTCGTTCCAGGCGCGGCCTCCGTAGCGGAACCAGTCGGCACCCAGCGTGATGCGGCTGCCGTGGAAGAGCTGCAGGCTCTGGTAGAGCGACGCCCCCATCATGTCGTCGTAGGAAAGGAAGCGGTCGTCGGGCGGCAGCTCGCCCTCCGACGGGGTGTAGCCGTCGTTTATGCGGTGGTCGCCCCAGTTGTAGAAGAGGCTCAGCCCGCCGGAGCTCTTCGCGTAGCGGTTCTCGACGGCCAGCGAGGCGGCGCCCCGCGTGATGCGCTGGTCGCCGTCGAGCAGCCGGGCTCCGACCGGTCCGGGATAGGAGGCGTTGAAGTGGGTCACGTTCACGTCGCCGCGCAGATTCCAGTGCTCGCTTGCCTCGTAGCCCAGCCGCACATTGCCGCCGTACTGCTCGAAGCCCATGTCGGCGCGGTGGCCGTCCGTACGGTTGTACGAACCGGAAAGCGTGCTCGAGAAGCGCCCCTTGTGGATGAGGTTCGTCAGCTCGCTCTCCAGCGTGTTCCACGAGCCGTAGCCCGCCCTGAGGCGGGTCTCCACGCCGTCCCCGGCCAGATGGCGGGTGACGATGTTTACCACGCCGCCCATGGCGTTCGAGCCGTAGAGCACCGATGCCGGTCCGCGCAGCACCTCGACCCGCTCGGCCAGAAACGACTGGCAGGCGTCGGAGACGGGGTGACCGAAGATGCCGGCATACTGCGGATGGCCGTCGATGAGGACCATCATCCGCCCTGAGCTGCCGCTCAGTCCGCGCAGCGAGATGTTGCCCGCCGCGCCGTTCGAGACGCCGTAACCCATCACTCCGCGCGAGGTGACGAAGAGCCCCGGCACCTGCTCGCTCAGCACGGGGAGCAGCGAGGGCTGCTGTGCGCGTTCAATCTGCGGTCGGCCGATGACGGAGACGCTCTGCGAGAGGTGGCGCGGGTCGGTCACCGTGCGGGCGCCGGTCACCACGACCTCGCCGATTGCGTAGCTCCGTGCCGGTCGGAGCGAGTCCTGGCTGGACGCGACGTCCGGCAGTGCAGGGTCCGTTACGCGGGCCTGAGCCGCGAGGCTGCATCCCGCGGCAAGGAGCAGTGTCAGAATCCGGGTCTGGAGGTTCTTCATGATTTCAGTCTGCGGGGCATGGCTTCGGAAGCCATGCCCATGATACAAAGATAGTTCAAATGAACGGTTCGGTCGCACGCCCGGAGCCGGAAATTCACCGCCCGGGCACTCTTCCGGCGACAGGCCGCCCCTTTTCTGACGGGCCTGCCCCGTTTCCGGCAGCCCGGTTCCGTTTGCGGCAGCCCGGCGCCCCCTTTCGGCAACTCGGTTTCGCTTGCGGCGGCACCTTGTCCCGCCATGCGCGGCACTCCGGCACCCGCCTCGGCGGCGGCACACCCGTTTACGCTGCAAAATTAGGGTGAAACCGGCTTCGGGCACCTATCCCGATTACGGCCGCGCATACCCGATTTACGGATATCGCAGCACCGGGGCCGGATTCGACGAACAAACGCACAATTTCGACTCCCGAACGAAGAGTACGGAACGCCGCGAAATAACGATTTTTACGCACTCAAAAACAGTTCCTATGTTTACGATCCGAGTAGACCGCACCGATAGCGGATAGAAGAAAAAAGCTATCGAGATTTTGGTTAGATTAAAGCAGCCAAACCTTAACTAACTAAAATAGCGATAGCCATGAGAGGACAAAGAAACGAAATTAGTTTCAGAGGACAAAAGATTTATATAGGGATTGATGTCCATTTGAAGAGTTGGTCGGTTACGGTCTTGTCGGAGACCTCCGTGCTGAAGAAGTTTAGTCAGCATCCGAGTCCGGAAGCATTGCACGGATTTCTGGCGCGGAGTTATCCGGGAGCCGAATATCATTCGGTATACGAAGCCGGCTTCTGCGGGTTCTGGATACACGAACGGCTGACGGCATTAGGGATTGACAACATCGTGGTCAATCCGGGGGATGTTCCGACCAAGAGCAGTGAAAAGCTTCGTAAGAGTGACGCCGTGGATAGCAACAAGCTGGCGCGGAGTTTACGAGCCAACGAACTGAAAGGCATTTACACGCCGGACAGCGCATCATTGGAGATGCGTTCCTTGATAAGATTGAAGAACTCGATAACAAAAGACACGACGCGTCAGAAGAACCGGATCAAGTCCCAATTGCGGTATCTGGGCATTGGGATTCCACAAGAGTTCCTCGAACCGTTCTCCAACTGGTCAAAACGTTTTATTGCCTGGTTGAAGGAAGTTGAAACCCTCACACCGAGCGGGCGTCAGGCCTTCGACATTCAAATCCGGCATCTGGAGGAGCTACGCCGCCAGAAGTTGGAGATGACACGGGCTTTGCGGACATTGGCCAAGACGGACCGGTTTCGCGAACCGCTGCGGTTGATTATGACCGTTCCGGGGTTCGGACAGGCTACGGGAATGGCATTTCTTTCGGAGATATGCGACATTGCCCGTTTCCGCAATGCCGAACAACTGGCCGCCTATATCGGGATGATCCCGATGTGCCATTCCAGTGGAGAGAAAGATGGGACAGGAGACATTACCGTGCGAAGAAACGCCGTCATGCGCTGTAACCTGATAGAGGCCGCATGGGTGGCGGTACGTCAAGACCCTGCGATGAACCTGTTTTTTACTGAACAGTGCAAGCGAATGCCAAAGAGCAAGGCCATCGTAAAGGTCGCCCGCAAACTGGTCAACAGATTATACTTCGTACTCAAGCACCAGACTGATTATGTCAATAGTGTCATGTCATAGAGAAACCCTTCCGGTAAACGGATTTTCCCAGAGAGAATACTACATGATGTTTGCGGCGTTAACGTCCGCTTAAAATAGTTTGCTCCTCTGGCCTTTGTAAACTAATACAGGAACATGCGGCAGCGTGCTGACCGCTGTGGAAAGTCTGTTTACCGAAGGTTTTTTACGGGTTCTGAAATCTCGGCTTTCGAAAGGGCCAAAGGTGTTAAGCACGAAGTGTCTCCGCACCGGCTCGATCAGAGGCCGGCGGAGTCACTTGTGCCTTAACCTTTGGCCGGGAAGATCTTCAAGAAACGCAATATGTTGTTAATGAAATAAAAACAAATCTAACCAAAAACTTTGATCCAAATTTATTTGGATTGTAACTGGAAAATCGCATCATGGAATTCAAATCATTGCTGAACATCGAAACCTCCTTCCGGCAGCTGCGCCTCTACGCGCTCGTCTTCGCCGGAATCTGCGCCGTGGTGACCATCACGGCCGTCAGCCTCTCGTATACCTTTGCCGAGCAGCAGCGCGAGAAGATTTACGTCCTCGACAACGGGCGCTCGCTCATGGTCGCCCTCTCGCAGGACCTTGCCCAGAACCGTCCCGTCGAGGCCCGCGAGCATGTGCGGCGCTTCCACGAACTCTTCTTCTCGCTCTCGCCCGACAAGGCGGCCATCGAGTCGAACATGGAACGGGCCCTGCAGATGGCCGACAAGAGCGCTCTGTCCTACTATAAGCTCCTGCAGGAGAAGGGGTTCTTCAACCGGCTGATTGCCGCCAACGTCTCGCAGATGGTCCATGTGGACAGCATCCGCTGCAACTTCGACCGCTATCCCTACGAAGCCACGACCTACGCCCGGCAGCGCATCATGCGCGAGAATACAATCACCGAGCGGTCACTCGTCACGACCTGCCGGCTGGTCAACGTCTCCCGCTCGGACAACAACCCGCAGGGGTTTCTGGTCGAGGATCTGATAATCGTTGAAAACAAGGACCTGCAGACCTATGACCGTTAAAGCGTTTATCCAAAGCCGCGTGCGCTGGCTGCGCCGTCGTATCCGTCGCTGGCACGACCGACTCTCGCCCCGAACCCGGCGGTGCATCCTCCTCGGGATGTTTCTGCTGCTGGTCGGGCTCTACGGGTTGCTGCTCTTCGGCCCGGCACCGCGATTCGACTTCGGGAGGATAGCACCTCCCGCTCTGGAAAACCTGAAATTTCGATAACCATGGAAGAGAGACAAAAAAACACACCGACGCCCGACTCCGCCGCGACATTCGAGCGTCAGCGAAAAAGGAAAGTCATCCTGATGGCCGCAGTCGGGAGTTGTCTGGTCATCGCGTTCATCTGGTTCCTCTTCAAACCCGCGCCCACAATCGGCGAAGGGCAGGCAGGGATCAACACCACGCTGCCCGACGGCAAGGCCCCGAAGATCGAGGGCGACAAGCGCAAGGCCGCGGAGCGCGTGGCCAGCGAGGAGCAGTCCCGCAACCGGATGATGACCCTCGGGGACAACTCCTTCTCATTGCTCGATGAAGAACTCCGCAACACGGAGCCGCAGTCTCCGACCGATGATCCCGTGCGCCGGGCTGCCGAGGCAAACCGCGCCATGCAGCAGCAGGCCCGGCAATTCTACGCCGCGCCGCCGCGCAATGCCGAGGTCGAAGAGCTCCGCGAGCAGGTGGCCTCTCTGCAGCAGCAGCTCGACATCGAATGGCAGCAGCCCGACCCGATGGAGGTGGCAGAGGAGCAGTATCGCCTGGCACAGCGCTACCTCGGAGGCGGGGCAGGGGTTTCAAGCGAGGCCGACGCCGCGAAGTCCTCGGGACGTTTCAGCGTCATGCGTCCCGTCCGCGAAGGCGACGTCCGGGCTTCGACCCTCAATCCGCGGATTGACTCCGCGCGGGAGCGCAACATCGGGTTTCTGACGGCCGCGGGTGTTCTTCCGATGGATACGGCTCCGACCATCCGGGCCTGCGTCGCGCAGACACAGGTTGTGCGCGTGGGCTCGACAATCGCTCTCCGGCTGCTGGAACCGGTACGCATCGACGGCGAGGTAATCCCCCGCAATACGCCGATCTACGGCGCCGTCTCCGTAACGACTGACCGGCTGCGGGTGACGGTAACCTCCATCGCATACCGGGGGCGCATCTTCCAGGTGCAGGCCGAGGCGTATGATCTTGACGGCCAGCCAGGAATCAACGTTCCCAACTCCCGCGAGCGGACTGCCCTCAAGGAGGCACTGGCATCCGTGGGGCAGACGGCCGGGACGAGCGTGAACATCACCCATTCGGCCGGGCAGCAGGTCCTCGCAGAGCTGGCACGGGGCGGGATTCAGGCATCCTCCCGCTACCTCTCCGAGAAGCTCCGCGAGGTACGCATCACCCTCAAGGCCAACCACCAGATTCTGTTAATCTCCAAAGAAAACTAAACGACAACACCATGAAACGAGACCTCATTTATCTGACCCTTCTGGCGGCTCTTTTTGCCGCGGCCAAAGTCATGGCCCAAAACGACGGGACCACGTCCCGGCAGGGGCTCACACCCCGCACCATCGAAGTGGGATTCACGAAGACCGTGCATATCCTCTTCCCGGCGCCCGTAACCTACATCGACATCGGCTCGATGGCCATCATCGCCGGGAAGGCCGACGGCGCGGAAAATGTCGTGCGGGTGAAGGCCGCCGTGCGCGACTTTGCGGAGGAGACCAACCTCACGGTAATTACTGAGGACGGCGGGTTCTACACCTTCGATGCCCGGTATGCCGAGAACCCCACGACATCGACCATCGAGATTGCGGCCGCGGAGAGTCCGACGGCACAGCACGCGTCAGCCTCGGAGCCTGCCCGTGCGGACGAGGGGCGCGTGCTGCTCCGCGAGGTGGGACGTGAACGCCCTGCCACGGTGAAGCGCGTGTTGAGCGACATATACCGCCAGAACCGCGCGGATGTAAAGGGTATCCACACCCGGAAATACGGTGTGGAGGTCGAGGTGCGGGGTATCTACGTCCACAATGACGTGATCTACCTCCATGTGCAGATTGCCAACAACACGAACATCTCCTTCGAGGTGGACTATCGCCGCTTTGTCGTCGCGGACCGCAAGGCGGCCAAACGCACGGCTCAACAGCAGCGCACCATCGAACCGCTGCGGGTCTGCAACGACCCTTCGATCGTGCGCGGACACCAGCGCCAGCGCATCGTTTTCGCCCTCCCGAAACTGACTCTTGAGGAGGGCAAAATTCTCCTGCTGGAGATTGCCGAGAAGGACGGAGCACGCCATCAATGTCTCGAAATTTCGAGCAAGGAGCTGCTCGGGGCAAAGGCATTGTAAGGATTGCAAGAAATAATAAACCTTATGTAGCAGGTAGGTCGCTAATTTCTTTAGCGACCTACTCGCTATTTTTATATCCACTCAACAAATTGGGAACCACTTATCCCAACACGCGATCATCGCGTGAACCAGATTTTCACACAGACTAAACCCTCAAAGCACATTTCAAAAAACAAGCAAAAAGGTTGTACATATACAACCTTTTCCAAGAATTATGTTATCTTTGTAATATTGATGGGAAATAGATGTCCGTATGAAATATCTTAACATAAAAAAGGCTCTTGCTGCATGGCAGAATTTGCAGCCACTTTCGGAAAAGGATAGAGAACGGCTTAGCCGACGTTTTACAGTGGATTTCAATTACAACAGCAACCACATTGAGGGTAACACGTTAACTTATGGACAGACAGAAATTCTGCTGCTTTTCGGCAAAGTGATTGGGGAGGCAGACGTGCGTGACGTACAAGAAATGGCCGCAAGTAACGTAGGCCTGCGAATGATGACGGAAGAAGCTGCGGTGAAGGGAGTGCCATTGACACAGAATTTTATCCGGACATTACATAAAACCATATTACGAGAAGATTATACTGTTTATCGTAATTTGCCTGGCGGCATGCAAACAAGTTATGTAATTCATGCCGGCCAGTATAAAACACGGCCGAACAGTGTTATTACGCGGTATGGGGACAGATTCGAATATGCTTCACCCGAGGAGACTCCTGGATTAATGGGAGATCTGGTGGATTGGTATAATGCCGCGGAGAAAGAGGGGAAATTATCTCCAGTAGAGTTGGCCGCGCTGTTTCACTATCGTTATATACGCATTCATCCATTCGAGGACGGCAACGGTCGTATTGCACGACTGATGGTGAACTACATTCTGACTCGCCATGACTATCCGATGATTGTAGTACGCAGTCGTAAAAAAAGTGAGTATTTAGACGCTTTACACCAAACTGATATGGAGGTTGGCCCTGTCCCCAGTGATGGAGCCCATGCAGACATCAAGGACATCCACCCTTTTTTGAAATATTTCAATGATCTGGTAGCTACGGAAATATATAATGATGTATTGTTTGTAAGCGAGCAAAATGAAAATGTATGGTGGTATGATGGGGAACGGATTGCCTTCCGAACCCCCAATTATACGAAAATTCTGAACGCTATGCGAACACAGCCAACATTAACATTGGCAGACATGAAAGAGAAAACAGGTATTAGTGTGACGGCTATACAGAAACTGTTGGATCAATTGATTTCAAAAAAGTATGTGGAGCGAGGTGAGAAGGAAGGGAGTTGGAGAGTATTTGTAACACAATAATATATCCTGTACGAATGAAAAATAAACTTGATTTTATAAAATTTCAGAATCTTGTAAAATGGAATTAGTAATTCGTGATTTAGTTCCGCTATCATATAATTCTCGGGATAAAGAGAAGAAATCGGAATATCGGAAACAGATACGTTCAGCATTTCAACGAAAATATAAGGGCAGAGTACCAACATTCCCTGCAAATGAAGAATTATACGCCAGAGTATATTTTTTTACAAGCAATGGAGTGAACGTAGATTGTGATAATATCAGTAAACCAATTTGGGATGCAGTTAATAAATTAGTGTATGTGGATGACCGTAAGATAGTGATGCGAACTGCAGCTGTTATAGATGTAAACATTCATCAATTTAGCATCATAGATACCTCTTCAATTGAGAGCGAAGTGGCTGCCGATTTGATACAAAGATTAACAGATACAGAAGTTAAGTGCTTGTATATAGAATGCAATAAGTTTCAAGAGTCAATGATAAAAATAGGAGTAGAACACATATGAAACCATTGAAAGATTATTTAATCAAGAATTTTGAGAAGTCTACACTCGAACAGATTGCAGATGATTATCGAGAAAAGGGATACACCATAAAACGAGGTGTAAGGGTTGGGCCGTACAAAGTAGATCTTTCAGCCAGGAAAGATGATGAAGCTATATATATTGAACTAAAGACTCATAGTGAAAATCCTGAGGCAAAGCGAAGGATAAAAGCCTTGATGGACTATTTTAAAAAAAATGAACCCAATGCAAAATTTATAGTAGCAATTTCTCGTATTCCAGAGTTAAAGGAAATAAAGTTTGATGAGATTGAGACTATATTGAGTGATTTTTTTACGATAAATGTACCTCCAGATCTTGATATTCTTTCCACTCATACAAGAATAGATGAAGTGCATCAAGTTAACATAAATGCAATAAGCATTCAACAAGGGAATTTTTATATCACTTGTAATGGAATGGTAGATGTGTCACTTCAGTATGGCTCTGATTCTGAACAAGAAATTGGGGATGAGCCAATGCGGATATCGTTCCCTTTCAAGTTTAAAGGGAGAATTAGATATAATGGTCAAGATTATAGTGTAGAAGAATATAATGAACTGAAGATTGATACTGATGCGTATTATATGTGAAATATAAATTAGCTCACGATGTACCTTGCAATACTTAAGCTTTGGAATTTCAGAAAATATTGTGCTGGAGCAGATAATAAACCAGGTTTAGAGATTCATTTTCGAGAAGGTGTTAATGTGTTAATTGGAGAAAATGATTCCGGAAAGACTGCCATAGTGGATGCCATACGTTATGTGCTTAGAACTCAAAGCGGAGAATTTATCCAATTTGATGATAAAGATTTTTATCAAGACCCTGCTGGGAACAGAAAGGATGAATTCAAAATAGAGTGCGTATTTGACGGGATAAATAAACAAGACGCTGGCCTATTCTGGGAATGGTTGTCGTGGAGCGAAGACAAGACAAAATATTTACTAAAAGTATGGTTATATGTCAAGCGAAAAGATAACGTAATAATGCCTACTTTCTCCGCAGGGATCGAAGGTCAAACTGATAGAATGGATTCTGAAGCAAGGGAACTTCTAAAAGTAGTATATTTTAAGCCACTTAGGGATGCGCTCACAGATATGACTCATGGGTACAAGTCAAGACTGGCACAGATTCTGGGTGCTCATGAACTTTTCAAAACGGAGAAAGACACGCAAGGCAACTTCACAAAACATCAACTTGAAACAGATTACGAACATCTGAAAAGTAAAATAGAGAACTATTTCAAGGTTGGAGGTAAAGGTCAAAGCATAACAGACGAAATCAACAGTTTCCTAAAAGATCATTTTCTGTTGAAAGGTGACCCACGGAAAGCTGAGGTTAAACTGACAGGAGGGGAACTGACAGAAATATTGAGACTACTCGATTTGATTATGGAAGGTAATAAATCGGGGCTTGGGACTCTCAACTTACTATGCATAGCGGCTGAAATGCTGCTCTTTAACAACCAGAAGAAAGGATTAAAGTTAGCTCTTGTGGAAGAATTGGAGGCTCACCTTCATCCTCAATATCAATTGAGACTGATTGAATATATTTCTTCCCAAGAGAAAAATGAGCAATTTATCCTTTCAACCCATAGCATTACATTGGCATCGAAGATAAAGTTGGCGAATATGATTGTGCTGAAAGGTAATGATGCATTTCCCATGTCATCAGAATATACAAAAATGAAGCCAGCCGACTACAAATTTTTAGAAAGATTCCTCGATGCAACAAAAGCCAACTTATTCTTTGCCAAAGGGCTAATCATGGTGGAGGGTGATGCAGAAAATCTGCTAATACCTGCTATAGCCCAATTGATTGGGAAGAATCTTTATCAATATGGTGTATCCGTTGTGAACGTGGGAAGTACAGCATATAAAAGATATGTCAATGTATTCAAACGCAAAGATGGAAAATCATTTGGAATGCCTATAGCTGTTATTTCTGATCTTGATGTCAGAGCTTTTGAATATTACGATGACAATAGTAACGATCGAAAAACTCCGAAATATTGGTTGAGAGATAATCTAAGGCCTGAGTTAGAGAAAATTTCAACCCAAGTAGATTATGATGCTATGTCAACTGTCTTCGGGAGTAAATCGGCCTTTGAGGAAGAAGTTAGGGAGCATAAGAACGCGAATTTTAAACCTATTGGTGAAACAATAGACCACATGAAGGCTATACTAACAGAAGATAAGAGAGTGGCCTTAAATGAAGATATATTAGCTCGGATTCGAGAGGAAAAGAGAACGCGATTAGAAAATGCCATCAATGCAGATAAAATTAAAATATTCCTACCACAAGCATGGACTCTGGAATACGAGATTGCTGGAAGTAGCTTGTATAAGTTATTGGCTACAGCGATAAAAGCAGCCCAACAGGAAAAGGACCATCCTGAGCTGGAAATAACAGATAAAATTTTGAATCAATTATGGAATGATGTAACGAATGAGTTTCCAAACGGAGGCATTCCAACTAAAGGAGAGGCATACAAGATTTTTAAACCTTTGAATGATGGAACCATAAGCAAAGCCATCACTGCGCAGTATTTAGCAGGGATGCTGGCAGGAGAGTTAGCTCCTGTTAGTGATGGAACTGTAAATCAAGATGAAGTGAGGTATATCGTTGAGAATGACGACAAACTGAAGTATCTTGTGGAGGCCATCAAACATGTTACGGAATAAATCTAAAAAGAAAGATTATGCCATTTGCTACTGATGAAGAAATAAAAATAGCCCACGATATTCTGTTGAAAGATAAGAAACCTTTTGATTCTGACAAGGTAAATATTATCAAAGAAGATAGCAGTTGCTATGTTCAGGCTTGTCCTGGAAGTGGTAAGACAACGACATTGCTGGCAAAATTGATTATTCTTGCTAATAAAATGCCTCTGCCTGAAGGGAAAGGCATATGCGTACTGACACATACCAATGTAGCTATCGATGAGATAAAAGCAAAACTTGGCACAAAAGCAGATGTGCTTTTTCGGTATCCTAATTTTTTTGGAACCATACAAACTTTTTTACACAAATATGTTACAGCCGCAGCCCTTCATTATTTTTATGGTAGTCAAATAACATATGTGGATGATGAAATGAGTAATGCTGTATTCTTGAAAAAATATTATAAATTACCTTCCCGTGAAAGTAAACTTAGAGGGCTGATATTTGCACGAACCGCTTCAAAGGAACATACTATTAATGCCGCCGAGATAGAAGCATTGGGTGGCGTGGATATGCTAACGGCTGCAAATGTTATTAAGAAAAAAAAGAGGGTTGACAAATATATTTTTCAATTAACAAATTATAATTGGAGTCAAATTCCTAAAGAATACAGATCTTTGATTCAAGCAAAGAAAAACAGCATCCAGAATAGTCTAATTCTTTCGTTTAAAGTTGATTGGGAAAATAAGAAAATTATAACAAATTCTGACCCGAAAGGAATAGGAGTAGATTCTCCATCCGGTACTGAATATATGAAGATAAAAGAGGAAATGTTTAGCGAAGGTATTTTATCCTTCCAGGATGCTTATGACCTGGCATTTCGGTATATTCGGGAGAAGGGACTCGATTTCAGCCGTTTCTCTGACAAGAGGTTTAAATATTTGTTTATAGATGAAGTTCAGGACTGTGACGGCCTGCAAGTAGATTTAATCCAAAAGATATTTGACGAGAATAAAGTGGTCATTCAGCGTTTTGGAGATTACTGCCAAGCTATCTATGAGAGAGATGAATGTAGCGGACCGGAAAATGACAAATTGAAAGATAAGCAAGTCTTACATATTCACGACAGCATCCGGTTCGGAGAAAAAATCGCCAAACCGTTGAGATCGTTATGCATGGTACCGAATGATAAACTTGTAGGCAATGATGAAATTCCATCTGTAACCCCTATCATCATTACTTATGAGGATCCCTTATCTGTTCTTCCCAAATATGTGGAACTGCTCAATACAACATTGATTCCAGAGATGGATAATCGTTCAATATTGGACATAGCGAATAAAGAGAAATTAGAAGATCCATTACATAGGATAAATATTAAGGCTTGTGGATGGGTCGGAAAGAAAGGGGCCAGTGCTCAAAAAAGATATATAGAGTCATACTTTCCTCCGTTTGAAAAGAAAAATGCAGGACCTAAAGTAGAAGGAGTTTCTTTCAATGAATTCATACTCAAAAATCTCCATGGAACCATTAAGGAACATGCCACATCTATCATTCAAGGTATATTAAAATATCTGGATTTATGTGAAATAAGAAATGGTAATCGACGTTACACCAAGACATCCTTTTTAGAATTCCTGACCGCAACGAATATTGAGCAAAAAGAGAACTTTCTAAAAGAGGTTATGAATTGGGCTTTACTCATAGCCAAGAGCAATAGCGGCGGTGATATAAACAAAATAAGAAACACTATACATCAATATATTACAGAAATAATACTACCCTTATATGGGAAAGAGGAGACTCCAGATGCCCTCAGTTTCTTTAATGTAATAAATGAAAATCTCCCCGCGGGCCAAGCAACGGAACATAGGAATGTTTACCATGATAATCATGTTAAAATAGACATTGAGGTATCCACAGTCCATGCAGTCAAAGGAGAAACTCATGCCGCAACACTCTATCTGGAAACATTTTATAATAGGCATCATGAATCAGACCGCTTAGCAGAACAATTTAAAGGCATTGCTTATACAGGAACAGATGCGGATACACTCAAAAACTTAAGAGTCGCATATGTAGGTATGAGTCGGCCTCGTTATATGTTATGTGTTGCTATCCAGCAAAATCGATTTGACAAAATTGACTGTGATGAATTGAGGAAGATTTGGAAAGTAGAAAAAGCTTGAAAAAATTAACATATTAGTTATAAAACGACTATTCGTTTCCCACTAGTACGCTCTTTTGGTCTGGACGGCACAATCGTCCCAATCCGGAGCATAATTCCAGACTTTTGTTTTCATGGTTTTCAAGTGTGAAGGGTCCATCCATTGATTTTTTCCAGCGTATAGCAGTAGGAACAATCCCGCGAGCCATGATAGACCAGTCCGCCGACAACTCCGAGCGAGCCGTCCGCATAGCGCTGTTTGAAAAGAATGAGTAGGGTGCAAAATCCCGATAGAGTTCTACCTCACTCGCCTGCCGAGCGTTTTGCCCCACCGCTCAAGCCTGTCGAGGCACTTCTGCAAGGTGCAATCGCCGATGCTTTCGGCATACTTGACAACCGCATCAAAATACTCTTGACACATGATTTTCATAGCGTGAGCTGTTATTGGGTTCGACAATAAGTCATGGTTCCATAAGGTTTCCGGCGTTGGATCTCGACCAGCAGACCTCTTTGGACCAGTGAGGCATAAGTCTCCCGAACGAAGTGCACGCACGGCGAATCGAACGAACAGCCCAGCGGTGCGCGGACAGTGTGCACCATCAGTTGCCGCACCATCTCCTCGAGAACCTCATCCCGAAGGTGGTATTTCGAAGGGGCCGAGGTACGGAAGGCTTCGAGAAAAAGCCGCTCGGAATGTTGCTGCCGGTAGTAGGCCAACTCTTCTTCGACGGTAAAGTCGTAGAGCCGGTCGTAACGGTCCGTCGTCTGATATTGAAACGAGGTTCCCTGTCGCAGGACTCTTTCAACAAGGGCAATATGAGGCTCCTCGACCGGACCGGAGAGCTCCATTGGGTGGCAGTAGAGACAGGTCGTTCCCAACTGGAAGGAGGGACATCCCGACGGGTTCTCCAGGATTGTAAAGCCTGCACGGGAAAAGAGCGCGCGGATCTCCGTATAGAATCGGTCGTGTTGTTCGTGCGACATACGGCCGTCGTTATAGCCCGCCTCGATGCGGAAGTAGACGTCATAGATTGGATGGGTGGTTTTCATGGTTTGAAAAGATTAAGCCGCAGCCCGAAGACTGCGGCATGGTTTAAGAATCAGCAACAAGGGCTTATGCAGCCGGGGCTTCGGCCCCCTCTTCTGCGATCTCGTCGGTTCCGGTTTCCAGATGATTGAAGATCATCCGGGTGGCCCGGTTGACGTCGACAAGAATATCGAAAAGGTAGGAGGGCTTCCGATGCAACTTTGAAAGCCATTCTTTCAGATAGGCGGCATTCTCCTCCCGGGGTGTCGTAGCAAATCCCGTTATGGCGCCACACAGCGCCGAGGTCAGTTCCGCAACCAGCTCTTCGCGGGCATACTGTTCGTCGCCAAAGCAGCTCCCCATCATGCGGTTCAGACGCTCGGCATGGCCCGTGCTGTGGGCGATTTCGTGCAGCAGCGTCCCGTAGAAGGCTTCTCCCTTCGGGAACTGCTCCTTGAGCGGACAAACGACCCGATCGTGCAAACGTGTGTAGTAGGCACGGTCGCCGTAACGAAGTTCAATCGGGCAGAGCCACGATTGTTGCTCAATCATCCGGTCAATCGGCTCGCAGACCATTCCGTCGGAGTAATCCTTCCGTTCGGCGCGGGCCGTCAGCGCCGCATAGCGCTCCGGTTGCTTCTCTTGCATATCTGTCTGGTCGAGGTTGAAGACCGAATAGTAGCGTATGATGGGAATGACCTCGTACTGTTTGCGGGCCTCCTTCGGAAGCTGGCGGTACTCCTCGAGGTCGATCTTGCGGCGGGTCTCCTTGTGGCGGATGCAGATTTTCCAGAAGTAGACCGGGAACGACAGGGAGCCCTTGAGGATATTCAGCCCCTCCTCCTTGGCCTGCCGGAAGGTCATGAAGATTGGCGTTTGGTAGCCGGCAATTTCCGACAAGAAGAGCAGCATCAGAATGTTCCCGGCCCGGTAGGGCGTGCCGCGCAGGTTGCGGGGAAGACCGTGCGCGAGGTCCGTGATCCACGGTTTCTGCCAATCGGTTTCGAGGTGTTCAATACGCTGGATCATCAGCTCCGTCAGTCGGGGTGCTATGGCATCTATCAGATTGTGGTTTTTCATGGCTGAAAGTTTTGAAAGGGTTATGATTCGAATTGGGTAGCGAGCCGCCACACTTCAATCTTTTCTTCATTCGTTTTGGCATTCCACCAATGATTGCAGGCTTCCCGGAATGCACGGTAGTCCTCTTGGGGATTGAAGTCTTTTTGAGTGAGACCGGTCATTTTTTCCCGGTCCGCTATCACGAGCTTATTCTCCCACCATGGATTGATTATCTCTTTCATCAATTCACTTTCCCGAACCTGGCAGGTGTGGTCTTGGCAGTCATCACACCACATATCTTCACGATTATCATCTATCGAGTAAATTTGATTGGTATTACCATCAACCCATGCCTGATAGTAGACATGACGAGAACCACACTCCTCGCATCGCCACGGATTAGGACTGTTATCCGGGATGGCGGGCTGTATCATGGCAGGTTGCAGTCGGAAGAATCTGCGGTATCGGTTTCGCAATTTTTTGAGTGTTCTGTTCATAGTTGCAGATATGAAAGACGGAGCAATCGTTTGATTGCTCCGTCGGTTTTACTTGGTTCAGGCGGCCAGCGATTCTGCCGTCTCGTTCGGGCCGAGCTCCGGTTCGGCCGGTATAATCAGCGGCTCGGCAGGCGGTGCCGAAATCTCCGTGTCGGGTGTCGCTTCCGGCTCCTCGGGAAGTTCTTCGGGAATCGATTCTGCATCCGACTCCCGGGATTCGGCCAAAGCCCGGGCCTCCTCCTGCGCCTTCAGGTCGTCAATCTGCTCCTGCAACTTTGTCCGGCGTCTTTCGTAGGTTGCCAGGTACTTCTCCTGCACGGTACGGCTTTGGGCCTCAAAATTCAAATCGGCAAACCGGCACATCAGGCGCGTGTCCACCTCCTCGTCCGTACAGTTGTAATCCCGGGCCGTTGTGCGGAAGAAGTCGAGCAGGAAGAGGCGGATCATTGCCGCCCGCTGCTCGGGAGTCAGTTGCCCGGCGGCTGCGAAGCGCTCCTCCTCGGTAACGCACCACTGATTTTGAGGTTCGATGCCGCACTGCCGAAGCCGGTCGTCCGCCATGTGTCGGATCACGGCGTAGTAGAACATCTGGTGCTCCTCTTCGGTCAGCGGGCTGTCCGAGACCTTCGATTCGCGGAACAGCGTCTTCATGTCGGCGGTGATATGCTCGTAGCAGAGCTGCCTGTTTCGATGGTCCTGCCGCAGCAGACTCTCCATCGGAGAGGCAGGAACCATCGTGACGTAAACCGTCCGTTCTCCTGCGGCATCCTCGACTGCGACCTCTCGCTCCTCCTCCGGGATGTCCTCATAGCGAATCTCCACGTCGAACATTCCGATGATGGCATATTTGCGGACACGGCCCTCCGTAACGTCGAATTCGAGTTGCCGGGTCTGTTCCGTAAACCGGGCCAATGCCGCTTCGTAGCGCTTCACGGCTTCCGCGTAGTTTTCTTCCGACGAGTAGCACTCCGCCTGCGGGGCTTCGGGCATCTCGGGGGCCGTATCGTAGTAATCGAGATAGTAATCCAGCTCCTGAATCCGATAGCCCTCCTCTTCGAGATGTTCGATTACCGAATCGGGCGTATCGCCCACCGTGGCAAGGACCGTCCGCGGGTCCGCCTTCAGCAGCTGCAGGGCCTGCTGCACGAGGTATTCGTCGTTCTTGCGCATCATGCAGCTCCGGTTCTGGCAGCCCGCACAGCCCTCCGCACATTCCTCCTTGAAGAGAATCTGGTTGGCCGTATTATGGTGGCAGGAGAGGCATTCGGTCTTGTCGAAGCGATAGGTATCCAGGCGGGTCATGTAGCGGTCGTAGAGCCGCCGGGCAATCTCTCGGATTCGGGCATTCTTCCACGACAGGCGGCAGCCGTCCGAGAAATGCTCCTCGTAGACCTCCTGCTGGACCGCCGCATCGTATTTCGCAATCTCGGTGGCGACGCCAACCGAAATCTCCTCCCGGTCGAGCTGCTCGGCAAGGGCGTCGATCAGATCACAGAGTTTCAGTCGGGAGCGGATGTAGGCCTCGGATTTCCCGAACTTCCCGACCAGGCTTTCGATTGTATGACGGCCCGATTCCAGCGCCCGTTTGTAGGCTGCAGCCTCCTCACGGGGTGTAACGTCCTCGCGTTGGAGGTTCTCCGTAATGGCGGCATCCTCGGCTTCGGCATCCGACAACTCACGGACAAGGGCCGGAATGAATTTCAGCCCCGCCATCGCTGCGGCCCAATAACGCCGTTCGCCATAGACAATTTCAAAACCTTCATCTTTGGGCCGGACGCAAATCGGTTGCAGAACCCCGACCTGGCGGATGCTGTCGGCGAGTTCCTGCAAGGTCTCCGAGCGGAAATCCTTGCGGGGATTGTAGGTGCTGCCGACGATCTTGTTCAGATCCAGCAACTGAACGGCCGGGGCGGATTGCTGTTCCGCTGTCTCGGAATTGGAGGCAGCTTGCGACGATTCCTGCACGTCGGGATCCGGATTTGAAGTGGCGGCTTTCGATGCTTTGGCCTTGCTCTTCTTCGTTTTCGGTTCTTCCTTGGAAGTCTGCATAACATCAAACAGTTTTTACCGTGTGTCTCACGTTTTTGTGGCCATGCAATCCCAACAGACTGCATAGTCAATGAATAATTATGTTATGAGGACTTATTCCCGACGCGGTCGGTTGCCTCGGGAAGAGACATAGTCATGCGGCGACGTCGGAGCGGCGAAAAATACCGCAGCCTCGGCGAGGATGATTTTTCGTCCGAGGACGGCGGGCCGCCCGTGGCCTTCCGCATGACTATCTTCCCCGACGGCAACCGGGAAGATGCTGCTATATGACTACAAGAATAAAGTAAGGTTATTCGCTGTCAGATGACGCGATTTTCTCGCTATTAAGAGCGACTAAAATGCTTACAAAAAAAATTAATGTAAATTAATCAATGCAATAGCAAACAGATGCGACAACCTTTTTACTTGTTCAAAAATGATTCAGTTAAATTCCATACATATACCTTTTTCATACAAATCTGGCAAATTTGAAATTAATGGAGATTTTTCATATATAATTTACTTATAATCAATATTATACTATTTTCACGCCTTTAATCGAGAAACAATACAGAAACAAAATCATCGATTAAAGCTAATTCAAGCCTTTTTTATTTTCATTAGGTTTCATTCCCTTCACTTATTTGCACAAGGAGTTCGAACATTACCGTGAGCAGCTCTTCTTTCCGCTTCAAGGGACATTGATTAGTAAACATACTTACCAGTCAAAAAAGAAAAACTTCCAATCTCTCTTCGGCCTGCGTTTCCCTTTTTTGTCTGCAAACTGCTCTTACAATAATAGCCATAGGCATACTGACAAGCGACTAAATATAGTTTACTTTGGTTGAGCTTATATATAGAGCTAATAAACTAAAATAGGGACTGTCGTAAAAAGAATAAAACTTTATAACGAATTGATTGCCAATGTAAT
>ERZ780060.42-NODE-42-length-43519-cov-3.071622_pt1 | contig 43519 bp, 37 predicted proteins | sample MGYA00511176_ERZ780060 | MGnify/ENA primary metagenome ERZ780060 (study PRJEB29588, sample SAMEA2148374) | human gut metagenome | biome: human gut; feature: human-associated habitat; material: faeces | place: Denmark | collected 2008/2010 ... | reverse complement strand
ATCAGATTCTATCGGCTGTGTCTTGTTAAAAATCCCACAAATCTAACAGTCTTTCATTATTAGGACCGTGACGGTCATATGCATTACCATAGGTACGAATATACTTATTCTTCATTCCCGGAAAGTATTTGTCCAAGGCATGATAAAAAATACTCTCTATCGCCCTCACGCATGGTATCTCCCCCATGCTAAAGCAGATGATGTCTTTTATGCCTGCATGGACACAATAATCGAGAATACCCTTGATATTCTCCTCAGTATTTTGGTGCTTTCTTTATAGATTCCGTCCCTGATACTGTATTGTTACTACATAAACGATTTTGCGTGGTTCGTCAATGCGAAAAATAGCCATGTAGTTATCAATTATTAACTGTCGGTAGCCTTTTCCGGCATATCTGCCTTCGTTTCGCTCTTGGTGGGATTGATGAAAGGTATCTAAGCTTAAAATGGCTTTTTTAATTCGGGCATCTTGTCCTTTGGCATTTTCAGGAGACAATTTATCCAAAATGTTTTTTCTCCAGTCAAGTCCAAATTTGTGTGTAAATTCATCTTTCAGTTATGTGGTTTTATCTACGCTACTTTTATCTTCAAGAGATTTGACTGAATGGAGCTTAGTTTATCATAATACTCTTTCATATCAAAGATTTTATGACCTACACTCCATTCATTATGATCATCTTGAAGGACTGCACCAATCAGTCGTATAATAGATTCCGTATTAGGGAAAATCTGAATGACCTTTTCTCGTCTTCTGATCTCTCTGTTTTCACGCTCTATTATGTTGCTGGTTCTTAATGCAATACGATATTTTGAAGGTAATGCCATGATTGTAATGCTATCTTCAAACCCTTCATCAAGGATAACCATTGCTTCATTTGCAACATCCTGATATTCATCGTATATTGATTCTTTTAGGCGACGGGCTTCTTCAATAGTAGTTGCATTGAACATATCTCGCAATTCAGAAGCTAAACCAGTGCTGTATTTTTTGGGACACTTATCTATTATATTTCTAGTAAAATGAGCCTGACAACGCTGCCATGAAGAACCAGAGAAGCATTCCTTTATTGCTTCAACAAGCCCTGCGTGTGCATCTGATATCACAATATCCACGCCACGTAAGCCACGACTTTTAAGACTTTCAAAGAAGTCCTTCCAGGTGTTTACTTTCTCAGAATCGTATACTTCAAAACCGAGTACTTCCTTGTGACCTGTATTGTTTATCCCAATAGCGACAAACAATGCTTTGGACTTGACACGATGATCTTCGCGAACTTTTAAATATATCGCATCAACAATAATAAATGGATAATGTTCCGGTAATAAACGTTCTTTGAAATGTTTAATTGGAACATCAAGTTCCTTACAAATTTCAGAAACAGTGGATTTAGAGAAAGACTCTCCACAGAGTTCTTCAGTTACTTTTTTGACATTTCTGGTTGATATACCCTGCACTACCATTTCCATCATGGTTGTAATTAAAGCTTGCTCATTACGCTGGTAATTCTCGAATAAGGAAGTCTTAAATGGGACATTACGATGTCTAGGAACTTGTAATTCAATCTTTCCGATGCGAGTAGTTAATGACCTTGTCCGGGTTCCGTTTCTGTAATCAGAACGTTCTTGTGAACGTTCATAGTTATTAGCACCAAGTTGTTCGGTAGATTCAGCTTGAAGAACCTGATTAAGTAAAGCTTCCATAAGCTTGCCAAATGCTTCATCTTTAGTTTCTGAAAAAAGTCCTACAAAAAAATCACTATCTAATGTAAAATGTAATTGAGCCATGGGTTTCATCCTTTCAATTATGTTTTGTGTGGTAACTTAATTATAACTGAAAGATGAGCACTTGGCTCTTTTTATATAGATTTGTAATTTACACCATTATATAGACATTATCGAAAAAGAGCAGGAAAAAGTAGCTGAAATCCATTAAAATCATAAAACAGCTCCAAACTATAGTCGGTTTATATATTTATATTGTGCTATCAAACAAATGGAGACCATAATCTCCACTTTTGAAGATAAATGACATTTTTCATTTATCATATTCCCCACAAAAACAATTGAATTACTGTTAGAATCACATACATGGCATCACATGATGCAAAGAGTTAGGAGGAAAATAAAATAAGTTCAATAGATAATAGAATCCAATGGTTGGAAGGTGAGATATTAGAGATTCAGGAAAGACTGGAGACAATCACTGAGGAAGGAACAATTTATCCTACACAAAAAGACGGAAATGTTAAATGGTATGTTTGGAAAAATGGCAGAAGAGAGTATTTATCAAAGAAAAATGATAAAGAAATCAGAAATCTTGTCAATAAAAAATATCTGGAGCTTTATCTGAAGGACACAATAAATGAACTAAGACTACTCGAGACAAACAGGAAGACCCGGGAAAAATATAAAACCGATTATGCCCAGAAAATGTTGATGCAAAAACATTATAGCAGTATACTTTTAGCAGTTGATGAGAAGGAAAATGAAAAGTCACAGGTTCCTAACCCTGAAGCTCTCAAGTTTTATACTAAAATGGGAATTATAGTGCGGTCAAAATCAGAAGTAATTATTGCGACATCCTTGTATGATAATAATATCAAGTTTGAGTATGAAAAACCGATTAAAATATCAGATGTTATTTATTATCCCGATTTTACGGTTGAGAAGAAAAATGGCGACATAATTTTGTGGGAGCATCTTGGATTGATAGACAATCCTGATTATCGAAATAAAGCTTATCGAAAGATATTGAAATATAACGAAAATGGATATTATCAGGGAAAAAATCTTATATTGACATATGAAACAGCGGAAAGTCCATTGGACCCAATGGATGTAGAACATGAAATAGAAAAAATGTGCAGGTGATAAAATGCTCAAAAAATTACGAAGAAAATTTATAGCCATAGCAATGTTATCAGTTTCAATCGTTCTCATTGCAATTGTAGGCACGATAAACATTGCAAATTATATAAGTACGAACGAAGCACTGGATGCGCGCCTTAAGCTGATTGCCGGAAACGGAGGAACATTCCCGGATCTTTTAGAGCAGAAGAACATGGGAGTGGGAAGCAATAAAAAAAATGATGAAAACACAAACACCGGCACAGAAAGCACAAACACCGATACAGAAAACGCAAACACATTCGGCAATACAGCAGATGAAAGTACAAATAAAAGGACTCCCACGCTCAAGGAGCCACCATCCGGCAGAACAGATGTACAGCCACCGGAGGATATGAATCAGGCTGACTTAAATGAGAACGACATAAATGAGAATGACCTAAAACGCCATGGCATCTCGCCGGAGAGTCAGTTTGATACCAGATACTTCACTGTCACAATAAACAGCAAGGGCGATGTGGAAAATATTGACACAAGTAAAATAGCATCTGTTTCGTCAGAGAATGCAGCACAATACGCGAAAAAGCTTTGGAAATCAGGCAAAAAGGGTGATGGCAAAAATGGATTCTCAGAAAGTTTTAAATACATGACAGTAGGTGAGGGTGGCTCTACAATGTATATTTTTCTGAGTTGTCAGCGAGAACTTTCAACAATAAGAACATATGTATTAGCCAGTGTTGGAATCAGTGTGTTCGGACTTGCAGTTGTATTTGTTATGATATACTTCTTCTCGGGAAAAATACTAAAGCCTGTATCGGAAAGCTATGAAAAGCAGAAGCGGTTCATAACTGATGCCAGCCATGAAATAAAAACTCCACTTACCATAATAGATGCAAATACAGAGGTCATTGAGATGATGGAGGGAGAGAATGAATGGACAAATAGCACCAGAAAACAGGTGGCACGCTTGACATCGCTCACGGAAAAGCTTGTATTTTTGTCGAGAATGGATGAGGAAGCAACAAAGCTTGAGATGCTGGAATTTTCATTATCTGACGCAATACTTGATACTGCAGAACCGTTTAAAGCGATAGCTCGGACAAAAGGGAAAAAGCTCACAATAGATGTGATAGATGGAATACTGTATACAGGAGATGAGAAGACTATCAGACAGCTTGTATCAATTTTGCTTGATAATGCAATGAAGTATTCAGGATGCAGCAGCGTAAGCTTCGAAAAGGATAATATCAATAAAAAGAATCTTAATAAGACAAATCTTAATAAAACCACCCAAACACAAAACGATTGTGTTACCACCACCGGAGATACGGCACCGGAAATAGAACTAACCATGAGACCATCCGGTAAAAACCGTATAATTACAGTGTGGAACACTGTAGACGAGACTGCAAACATCAAAAAAGGCAGACAGGACATGCTATTTGAGCGCTTCTACCGCACTGATACTTCACACAACTCAAAAACAGGAGGCTTTGGAATAGGTTTATCAGCAGCCTATGCTATAGTAAAGGCACACAAAGGAAAGATAACTGCAGAAAGTAAAGATGGCAGGTCTATTAAATTTACAATCGTACTGTAAATTAAAAATATTTTTTTACATGCATTTTACACACTAATGATTTTGCATTTTACATTTCCCCATTACTATATCAGTTGTAACAAACAAAGAAATAAATTCAAGAAAGAAATGAAAGAGGAAATTAAAATGAAAAATCGTATGAAAAAACTTTTAGTTTTAGCAACTGCTGCAACAATGATGACAGCAGCATTTACAGGATGTGGCTCAAGCTCAGACGGAGCAGACAACAATGCAGATACAAGCGCAGATGAAGGTACATCAAATGAGAACTTAAGCGGTTCACTTTCACTTGCAGGAAGTACTTCAATGGAGAAGCTTTGTGAGGCGCTCAAGGAGTCATTCATGGAGAAAAATCCTGGAGTAACAGTAACAGTAGAGTATACAGGCTCTGGTTCAGGAATCGAGTCAGTATCAGCAGGAAGCGTAGATATCGGAGATTCTTCAAGAGCACTTACAGATGATGAGAAAGCAAACGGCGTTGAGGAAAACATCGTAGCAATCGACGGAATCGCGGTAATCACAGACAAGGACAACTCAGTAACAGAGCTTACATCAGATGACTTAAAGAAAATCTACACAGGTGAGATTTCAAACTGGAAAGACCTTGGTGGAAAAGATGAGGCAATCGTAGCAATCGGCCGTGAGGCAGCTTCTGGTACAAGAGGAGCCTTCGAGGAGCTTCTTGATGTAAAGGATCAGTGCAAATATGCACAGGAGCTTGACTCAACAGGAGCAGTTCTTGCAAAGGTAGGCTCAACACCGGGAGCAATCGGATATGTTTCACTTGACGTGCTTGATGATACGGTAACAGCAATGAAAATTGACGGAGTAGAGGCAACAGAGGAAAACATTGTAGCAGGCAAATATCTCCTTTCTCGTCCATTCGTAATGGCTACAAAGGGCAAGATTGACGAGCAGAACGATATTGTTAAAGCTTGGTTTGACTATGTAAATTCAGATGAGGGGCAGGCAGTTATCAAGAAGGTAGGTCTTATCCTCCCTCAGTAGAAATAACGGTCATAGTAATAATACAAAATACAGACATCGATACGAGACGTCGCTAGTAAGTATAAGTAAAAAAATAATACAAAATACAGACATCGATACGAGACGTCACTAGTAAGTATAAGTATAAAAATAATACAAAATACAGACATCGATATTAGACATCAGTTTTAATACATATCGACAAGATACAGGGTTTCCTCAGGAAATGGCAGGTTTCCTGGGGAACTTTTTGAAACAAGGAGTATCAAATGAAACATAAATCCATAGTAGAGAATGTTGCCAAAATAATATTCACGGTATGTGCGGTTGTGGCAATATTCGCAGTATTATCAATAACAATTTATATGTTCCTTAAAGGCGCACCGGCATTTTTCAAGGTCGGAGTGTTAAACCTCTTATTCGGAACAAAATGGGCGCCGACAGCGGCAGACCCAAGCTACGGAATATTGTACATAATCCTCACATCCATCTTAGGAACAGCAGTATCTATACTCATAGGAGTACCAATTGCTCTTCTTACGGCAGTATTTCTCACTGAGGTGTCAAATAAAAAGCTCTCAGCGGTAGTGCAGCCGGCAGTAGAGCTGCTTGCAGCCATTCCATCAGTAATCTATGGACTTTTAGGACTTATGATACTTAATCCGGTATTATACAAGCTGGAGAAACATATTTTTGCAAACTCAGCAACACATCAGTTTACCGGCGGATCAAATCTGCTTGCAGCAATCATAGTGCTTGCAATCATGATTCTTCCTACGGTAATCAACATGAGCGTATCATCAATACAGGCAGTACCGCAGCAGATGAGAGCAGCATCCCTTGCTCTTGGAGCAACAAAGATACAGACAATATTTAAAGTGACGGTTCCTGCAGCAAAGTCAGGAATCATGACAGGAATTGTGCTCGGAATAGGTCGTGCGCTCGGAGAAGCGATGGCTATCAACATGGTAGCCGGTGGAACGGTAAGCTTTCCACTTCCGTTCAACTCAGTGCGTTTCCTTACCACACAGCTAGTCAGCGAGATGGGATACGCCAGCGGACTTCACAGACAGGTGCTTTTCTCAGTAGGTCTTGTGCTTTTTGTGTTTATCATGATAATCAACCTCACCCTTATGAAACTCAAAAAGAAAGGAGCTGTGGAAAATGACTAGTATAAATGGAAAACGCCGCAGAATAGGCGATGATGTAGTATATTTTTTCATATATCTGTGTGCAGCATTATCGGTAGTGCTGCTTGCGGGAATCATCATATATGTATTTGTCAGGGGAATCGGCCAGGTAAACTGGCAGTTTATGACCAGCGAGACATCTGTATTAAGAGGCACCGTAGGAATAGCGGGCAACCTGCTCAATACACTTTACATCATAATTATCACCATGCTCATAGCAACTCCCGTAGGAGTGGGAGCAGCCGTGTACTTGAATGAGTATGCAAAGCCGGGTAAGCTCGTATCCACAATAGAGTTTGCCACAGAGACACTTGCAGGAATACCGTCAATCATCTTTGGCCTCTTCGGAATGATGTTTTTCGGACAGACAATAGGCTTTGGCTACAGTATCCTGACAGGCTCACTGACACTGACACTCATGGTGCTGCCTCTCATCACAAGAAATACACAGGAGGCGCTTAAAACTGTACCGGACAGCTACAGACACGGAGCAGTCGGACTTGGAGCCGGAAAATGGCACACCATCCGCACCATCCTGTTGCCATCAGCCATGCCGGGAATCATCACAGGTGTTATCCTTGCAATCGGCCGAATAGTAGGTGAGTCAGCAGCACTTCTCTTTACGGCAGGAAGTGCAGGAATGCTTCCAAAGGTTGCCAGCGGTTATTTCTCAAAGATAATGCAGTCAGGTGGAACACTTACCATCAAGCTCTACCTTGCAGCGACAAGTGAAGGAAAATTCGACCAGGCATTTGGAATTGCGGTTGTGCTTCTCGTAATCGTATTCCTTATCAATATTCTGACAAAGGTGCTGGCAAAGAAATTCCAGGCGAAGTAGTTAATGAAATAACTCATATATAATAAACTAAGGAATAAGGAGCTTTGATTTCGGTCGGAGCTTCTTTTTTTGACTTTTTCAAAAAAATTAAATTTCATGGAACCAAAACATACCTTATACTGTCTAATATATGTAAACAGTTTACGGAAGGGAAAAGCATATGCAACTTATAACAAAGGAGGAACTTGCGGATCTGATCTTTGAAAATAAAGAGAGTATGTACAGACTGGCATATACGATAGTGGAAAATGATGCGGATGCACAGGATGCTGTCGGGGATGCGATAGTAAAGGCTTTCGGAAATATTCAAAGGCTCAGAAAGAAAACAAGTGCAAAATCATGGCTGATGCAGATATTGGTAAATTCAGCACATGATATTGTGCGAAAAAGAAGCAAGTGGAAAATAGTAGAAAAACAATTGGACGATACCGCTGTCACAGAGGCGTTTGAGTCTGATGAGATGTTACCGATAGTAATGGAATTAAAGGAAGAATTCAGAGAGATAATAATTTTATATTATTATGAAGAGTTTTCTGTCGGGGAAATCTCAAGAATGTTAAAAATTCCTACAGGAACAGTAAAATCCAGACTGGCAAGAGGGCGGGATAAGCTCTCAACAATACTATAAGTAAACGGAGAGTGCAATGAAAGATATAAGCAATAGTGTTGATGACAAATTAAAAATTTATGCGTCATCTCAAAAAGTAAATATTCCTGACAGCTATAACCTGATGGTTGAGAATTGTGTAGACCAGTGCTTGAAAGGAAATGGAACAGCGAAATATAAGATTCACAAAACAGTGGCTGCAGCGGTTGTTGCAGCAATAGCGTTAGTAGGAACAGGCGGTGTATATGCTGCAAAAAATTATATTTTTGACAGAATGGATTCCATATCTGATACAGAAAAAGAAAACTATGTAAGTCAGGTCAACAAAGCGGCTGTGGATGCGGATTCTTATTCGCGAGAGCTGACAGATGATGAAATTAACCGATTTAAGGAATTACAGAGAGACTATGAAAATAATGGAAAATTCCCCAAAAATAAATTAAAAAGTATTGATTCACCGGATAAGGCAGATTCAGATAAGGTGTGTTTTGAAGAAAACACCAGTACATTTTATCTGCCGGAAAAACTTTCGGATGAGGATATTCTTGAGATAATAGATTTCTGTTATTCAAGGGATTACAGCTTATCACAGGATAATAAAAATGAGCCGTCTAGACAGAATGCTGAAGAAAACATAAGCAAACAGGATGCTGTGAATATAGTAAAGGAAACAGTGGCAAGAGTATATGGAATAGATATAGATAATATGGATGTCGATGTTGAGTATGATGTGGGTAACGGAAGTGACGGAACATTTTCAAGTGAATATGTATATATTACAGATAAAAGCAGTGGCATAGAGTATTCAGCAGCAGTGGATATGCAGAGTGCGACAGTTTATTATGTGGAGAAAAATTTGGATGATTACTCTTCATCTTCAGAACTTGAAAATAAGTCACTTTATGAACAAAAAGCTGTAGATGCAGAAAATATTGCCGAGAAGTTCATGAATTATAATGAAAGCTGGAGTAAAAAAGAAATAGAATATGCCGTAAACTCAGAGAAAATGCTAAGGAAGGGCATTATAGATTTCTACTTTACAACACAGGATGGAAACGTTTGTAAAGTAAGATATAGCCAGTCAGAGGATACATTTTACAGCATTTGTGTAATAGATGAAAAAGTATGCGAAGCGATGAGAGCGAGTTATGAAGAGGCATCACAGGAGCAGGGAAATGCTGTCATAAAAACAATAACAAAATTTACAAAGGAGAAATGAAAAAATGAAGAAAGTATTATGTATGTTAATAGTGACAATTGCAATTGGAATTATGGGAGGAGGAAATAGAACATATGCAGATGAGATTAAAGACAATTCTGAGATAAAAGAGCAGTATTTTGAAATATTAGCATATGATGCTGAAAATGATAGGAGCTTAGCTGTATTAAGTACTCATAATGCTAATGCTGATGTAGCAGGAAATGGAGTAAGACTTAGAAATAATCCAAATACGAATTCTAAAATTTTAGAGTTAATGTATTCAGGTGAATTGGTGTGGATTGATTGGAGTAAATATGGAAAAGGAGGTTTGGAGTGGTTTTATGTACAAAGATTAAAAACTGGAACATATGGCTGGGTAAATAAAGAGTATATTGCTCAATGGGATTAGTAAGAGATTGAAATTATAAGGTGATTATAGGTGAAATTGAGACTATGAAGAAAAGTCTGTAAATAATAATCTTCTATGATAATGATTGAGCTGGAAGCACTAAATTGGGAGCTTCCAGCTCTTGCTATATATATACGACATGATTTCGGGCATGTCAAGAGCAGACGTCAAAAACGTCCTTCTCATCATGCATACAGATTCTGTTATTCTGGGAGTCGTCTCTCATACATAATGCTGAGTTCGCCGTAGACCTGTCCCCAGTTCAGAATGCTCATAGTCCATTTTTTTCGTGGCTTCGAAAGTTGCCAGATACATGGCTTTCAGGAGCGCTGTATCACTTGGAAATACGCTTCTCTGACGGTTGAGTTTACGGTAGGTAGAATTCAGACTTTCGATAGCATTTGTCGTGTAAATAACCTTTCTGACATCCGGTGAGAACTTAAAAATCGGTGTTATTGTAGAGACAACACTCATTCCCACTATGATAACATCCGCAAATGGTATCACTACAGCCACTATAGCAACAACTACATTTAATATAGAACCGATCAAAAATACAATCCATGTGCTTTTTCCAAGGCTTGCGATATCGCTGTGTCCACGGTTTCCGACCACATCACTTACAGACGTACACACCTGATAAGTTACCATAAATGTAAGAACGGCTGCTGCAAAAGAAAACAGCATCGCAAAAAGAACGTTAAATGATGTAAGACTCGATATTATATTGCATACAAGTGAGATGATACTGAGCACAAACGCATTGGCACATCCGTTTATGTCTTTTCCGGCATTATAAAGTCCTACCAGATAAATGATTGATAGGACAACCGAGGCAACAGTTGCCAGCAGATTGATGATCGGAATGACAGACAGCACGCTGCATATGATAAAGGCAGACCTGTGCAATAAACATTTTTTGCAGTCCTTCGGACGCATTTCCATAATTATTCATAGTGAAAACTCCTTTTCTTGATGATATGAGGGTCAAAATGTATTTTGTCCCTCATGATTAATCAGATATACCCTTTAATCATAATATAAATATATCAGTAACCCGGATAGAAGTAAATCCCAAGTTAAAGTTATATTTCTTAAACAAATCTTAATATGTTACATAATTGGATTTTAATGTTACAATTGATACAATAAGATCAACATAAAACTTCCGGAGGCAATTATGTATAAAGTATTAGTATGTGATGATGAAAAAGACATTGTATCAGCAATCAGCATTTATTTAACCAGCGATGGCTACGAGGTAATCCCGGCGCGAAACGGGCTGGAGGCGCTTGATATAGTAAAACACAATGATGTGCATCTTGTCCTGATGGACATCATGATGCCTGTCATGGACGGCATAGAGGCGATGGTGGAAATAAGAAAAATCTCTAATGTGCCGGTCATACTGCTCACTGCCAAAAGTGAGGACACTGACAAGGTACTCGGGCTCACGGTCGGAGCAGACGACTATGTGACGAAACCGTTTAACCCGGTAGAGTTGCAGGCAAGGGTGAAGTCGCAGATCAGGAGATACATGCTTCTTGGCGCAGGCAATACAAGCGCAGGAAAGCTGGTAATCGGCGGCATTGAGCTGGATGACAAATCAAAGACAGTGACAGTTGATGGCGAGGCAGCAAATCTTACACGTACAGAGTACGATATTTTGAAGCTTCTCATGGAGCATCCGGGCGAGGTGTATTCGCCGAATCAGATATATGCAAAGGTCTGGAAGGATGAGCCGTATGGGACAGAAAACACGGTGGCGGTACATATCCGCCATCTCAGAGAAAAGGTTGAGATAAATCCGGCTGAGCCAAGATACTTAAAGGTCATCTGGGGTCGCGGATACAAAATTGACGCTGAATAGGTGCATGCTTGATAAAGTTTGTCAAGTGAAGCACTATAAAATGGAAGGTGAATGATATGAAAAAAATATCAAGAAATCTGTGGCTTAAGCTGGCGGCATTTATAGTATGCTCGGTCATGGCGGCAGGGCTTGTTGTAACAACGTTAGTTGCAGTGTATACAAACAATTATGAAAGTACAGCACAGCTAAGGGATGAAATTCATGCGAATATTGCAGGAGCCTATAGCAGACAGATGGTGTACAATTATGAATCCGGTGATGACAATGCATTTTCGCAGATGATGGACGATACCAATCTGCAGGCCGCAGTGGTAAAGAGTAATGAAACATCAGAGGACAAGGTAGATGTAAAATCTGATGCAGCAAAGGTGTATTCAAGTGTGGATGAAATATCAAATCCGGATTATATTTTTAGCTACAAGGCAAAGAACTTAAAGTGGAACAGGCTATCATATCTGTGGGATGCAATGAGCGGCCGATATGAAGAGTCAGACGATGCATCAAACAATATGAACAGTGAGAGAATCAGCTCAATCATGTATTCCAAGACAAATGGGCTCTTTTATCTGTGCCTGAATGATGGTACCGCTTATGTCATTCCAAAGGTGAGGGTGATGACAGGCTCTAACGATAACAGCTCGCTTGGCTTATATAAGGCAGTTGAGAAAACCGATGAGAATGGAAATAATTACTTTGCCTACGAGGAGATGTTTACAGGCCAGTCACTCGATATTACAGGCTTTGCCGAGTGGAAAAATGTAAAGTGCTACGATGAAAAAGGAAATCATATAAAGTGTGGCATGAATCTGAGTGATGACGGCGATTCGCGCTTTGATAGTGACGGCTCTTACTACGATTATGATGAGGATATTTATTATGACAGCTATGAAATCATAAAAGTGGTGGAGCAGGTGAATGAGAGCTATGAGCTTTTACCGGATACATTTAATATATCGGATACCGGAATTGTGTACTATCCATACACCCAAACGGAAGATAAGCCTGAGTACTATTATGTGTATGCAAAGCTTCCGCAGCAGCTTCAGGAAAAGGGCGATTACTTCAATCAGGCAGACAGCTTACTTGACGTCATGGAATTTACAGAGGCTCATTTGAGTGTATTGTTTGTCATATTTATACTTGGTTTTGTGATTACAGCGGGGTATCTGCTGACAGTTGCCGGAAAACGTGAGGATTCGGAAGAAATTAAATTACGATTATATGACAGGCTGCCGTATGAGGTGATGCTTGGAGTGACAATGTTTGCAGACTTTATGGTATTTCCGGCGGGCTTTTTACTTATAAAGCAGCTTCCGGTGGTGGCACTCATTTGTCTGGCGGCAACCATGGTTTCGCTTGAAGCAATCCTGACAACATACGTAAGAATCAGGGCACATGAGTTCTGGAAGCATACACTGTGCTACTATGTTGTTAGATTTTTCTTAAAGCCTGTCAAAAAGCTATGCAGGATGGTATTTGCCCCAATCAGATACGGCTTTTCATGGATAGAAAGAAATGTACCGCTGTTTCTGATCAGTATGCTGGCATTCGGCCTTTTATGTCTGCTTGAGCTTATAGGCTTTGGCTTCATTGTAAAGCTTATAGAGCTTGTGCTGCTTATCACATTCATCATGCAGTATGACAGGATAAGATGCGCCGCAAAGGCTATAGCAAACGGTGATTTTTCACAGCCCGTTGATACATCAAGGCTTATGCTGTTTTTCAGAAAGCATGGTGAGGATTTGAACAATGTGAGCAATGGAATAGAGGCGGCGGTCTCTGAAAAAATGAAGAGCGAGCGCTTCAGGACGGAGCTCATCACAAATGTGTCGCATGATATCAAGACACCGCTCACTTCCATTATCAATTATGTGGACCTGTTGCAGAAGGAGGACATAGATAACGAGAAGGTACGCGAATATCTTGACGTTCTCGACAGACAGTCATCACGTCTGAAAAAATTAATTCAGGATTTACTTGAGGCTTCAAAGGCATCTACCGGCAGCATAAATGTAGAACTGGAGGAACTGGATGCGGCTGTTATGCTGTCACAGGTAGCCGGAGAATACAAAGAAAAATTCGAGAAAAATAATCTTGACTTAATTATTAAAAATGACGTTACGCCTGTTATGATTCAGGCAGATGGACGACATCTGTGGAGAGTGTTTGATAATCTGATGAACAACATCAACAAATACGCCCAGCCGGGCACGAGAGTGTACATTGACATCATTCCAAAGGACAGCGGAGCCATCATAACCTTCAAGAATGTATCAGCTACACCGCTTAATATTTCAAGCGATGAGCTTAAGGAGCGTTTTGTCAGAGGAGACAGCTCACGAAATACCGAGGGTAGCGGACTGGGACTGTCTATTGCAGAAAGCCTTATGAAGCTTATGAATGGTACTTTGGAGCTGACTGTGGATGGCGATCTTTTTAAGGTGACTCTGGAGTTTTAGGCTTTTTAAAACAATATTATGATACCTATTGACCGTCTAATCATATTATATATTGAACTTATAAGACATAAGAAACAATAAAAGCCGGGGCAGATGCCCCGGCTTAAAAAATTATTTTTCGCATTCTTTTACAAAATCAACTACTTCCATATTCTTTTTCATTATATTATCGTCTTTTTCCATTTCACTAATTGTCATCCAATAATAGTGTCGGGATTTAATAGAAAAGTCATTTTCATTCATTATCTTAGGTATATTGATAAATTCTACTTCGTACAGTCTATGGTTATACACTCTGTTTTCGTTATGGCTTACAGAATATTTTTCCTGTACTCTGGATGATATATATTTGCATTTAATTTCTTTTTTGGGTATACCTAAGTCATTTGATAAATTACTGATGATAAAGGCTTCATTGTCTTTATCTGCGGTTTTTAAATTGGGAAACAGCTTACAGTCCCATCTTTCATCATAATATGTAAGATATTTTGTTTTTATGCCGGGGGCACTGTTTTTGATTATAATTAATGAATGATTATGCTGTATCATGTCCAATCCTTCTATATCTCTCAATAAGTCTATGTGAGTGTAATTATTGTTCCCTACTAATTAAAATTTTCATAACCCCTCCGGATAATAGTGTTGAAACACATGATATATAATTATAAATGATGAAAATGATATGGCAATAAAAATATAAATAGAAAACAAGAAGGAATGCTATTACAAATTATAATAACATTCCTGAATAATCATATCATCTCCAAAAACCTCTCATGAATCCGTGTATCATCATCAAGCTCCGGATGAAAAGCCAGCCCAATCTGGTTCTTATACTGCACACCGACAATTTTGCCGTCATACTCGGCGAGCACATGTACATCATTTTTGGCGGAGTCGTCAATAGCTTCCACGTAAGGAGCCCTGATAAATGTCATGGTAAAGTCAAAGCTATTGTCAAACCTTGCTGTGGCCTCGAAGCTTCCGAGCTGTCTGCCGTAGGCATTTCTTTTAACAGTGACAGGCAAAGTGCCGAAATATACGTTGTCATCGTTGCTGATATGTGAAGCTAAAAGGATAAGACCGGCGCAGGTTGCAAGCACCGGAAGTCCGTTTGCGATTCTTTCCTTAAGCTCATCAAACATATCAAGCTCACGGAGCAGCTTGCCTTGCACAGTGCTCTCGCCTCCAGGCAGCACGAGTCCGTCTAAGTCACAGATATCTGATTTTTGGCGCAGCTCTACACATTCGCACCCAAGAGATTCAAGCATGCGCTTGTGCTCAATAAACGCTCCCTGAACAGCTAAAACACCAATCTTAAGTCCTGATTTCATTTTATTTGCCTCTTTCTTCCATGATGATTTTAATCTCGCTCTCGTTGATTCCGACCATAGCCTCACCGAGATCCTCAGAAAGCTCTGCGATGAGCTTTGCATCAGTAAAGTTTGTCACAGCTTTTACGATAGCGGCAGCTCTCTTGGCAGGATCGCCTGATTTGAAGATACCTGAACCGACGAACACACCCTCAGCACCGAGCTGCATCATAAGAGCCGCATCAGCCGGAGTAGCCACACCGCCTGCCGCAAAGTTTACAACCGGAAGCTTGCCGTTATCGTGAACAAACTTGACCAGCTCGAAAGGCACCTGAAGATTTTTAGCTGCCTCGAAAAGCTCATCCTCACGCATGGAAGTTAGCTTAGCAATCTCAGAATTCATCTTTCTCATATGTCTGACAGCCTGCACGATATCACCTGTACCGGGCTCACCCTTTGTACGGATCATGGAAGCTCCCTCGTTGATACGGCGGAGAGCCTCACCGAGATCTCTTGCACCACATACGAAAGGCACCTTGAAATCTCTCTTGTTGATATGGTACACATCATCAGCAGGTGAAAGCACCTCAGACTCATCAATGTAGTCAATCTCGATAGCCTCGAGCACCTGCGCCTCCACGAAGTGACCGATACGGCACTTTGCCATGACGGGGATGCTGACAGCCTCCTGAATGCCCTTAATCATCTTAGGATCGCTCATTCTTGAAACACCGCCTGCGGCTCTGATATCAGCAGGGATTCTCTCAAGCGCCATGACAGCACATGCACCGGCAGCCTCGGCAATCCTGGCCTGCTCCGGAGTCGTGACATCCATGATGACACCGCCCTTTAGCATCTGTGCAAGTCCTTTATTGAGTTCGTATTGAGTATTCTTATTGTTTTCCATTTGTTAAATCTCCTTTTGTTTTTTGCATTGTTCACACCAGCCGCATATCATGGTTGCAATAATACGCTACATCTGGTAATATTAAAATATTCAAAATAAGGAAAATATAAATGCCAGAAAGCGGTGAATCAAATGCTGACCTACGACCTCACAAAAACAGACGGACCACTCTACAAATGCCTTTATGAGTGCATCAAAAACGATATATCACAGGGAAAATTAAGCTCCGGGGAGAAAATGCCATCAAAACGTACCCTCGCCAAGAATCTGGGGGTTAGTACCATTACGGTTGAAAATGCATATGACCAGTTGATAGGCGAGGGCTATATGTTTGCAAGGCCCAAGAAGGGCTATTTCATAGCCGATGTTTCAGATATCAGGGTAATCAAGGCACCGGTGCATAAGGAGCTTAGCATAAAGCTGCCGCCTGAGCAGGATGAAAGTATATTTGACTTCTCATCAAACAGGACAGACTCGGGTAACTTTCCGTTTTCTATATGGGCAAAGCTCATGCGAGAGACGATTTCCCTTAGGGAGCAGGAGCTTTTGTCGGTGTCGCCGTGTGGCGGAGTGAGAGAGCTTCGGGAAGCGATAGCAAGCCATCTGTCATCGTTTCGCGGTATGAATGTGGACCCGGACCAGATAATAGTCGGAGCGGGAACAGAGTATCTGTACGGACTGCTCGTGAAGCTTTTGGGTACGGACAAGGTATACTGCGTGGAGGATCCGGGCTATAAGAAAATCAGCCAGATATACGAGTGCAACAATGCAAAATGCCTGCCGGTGCAGATGGATGAGCAGGGCATCAGCGTGGAGCTTATAAAGAAAGCAAACGCGCAAATAGCACATATCAGCCCGACACACCATTTTCCGACAGGAATCACGATGCCTGTGAACCGCCGCTATGAGCTTTTGGCATGGGCCAACGAGAGCAGCGACAGATACATCATAGAGGATGATTACGATAGTGAGTTTCGCATGAACGGACACCCGATACCGCCCATCCTCTCGATAGATGCGTGTGAAAAGGTCATCTATATAAATACATTTTCAAAGTCACTCACATCCACCATCCGAATCAGCTACATGGTGCTGCCGGAGCATCTGGCAAATGAGTTTTACAGGAGGCTTTCATTTTACTCATGCACGGTATCCACCTTCGAGCAGTACACGCTGGCACGTTTTATCAGCGAGGGCTATTTTGAAAAGCACATAAACAGGATGAGGCTGCATTACGGCAGAAAGCGCCAGAGCGTGCTTTCGTCCATAAAAGACTGCTTCCCCGAAAAGGAATGCAGGGTAATAGAAAATGACTCCGGATTGCATTTTATCATACAGTTTGCCACAAACCTTCCGGACAAAACAGTTGAAGAAAGGCTATTGAAAAAAGGTATAAAGCTTCAGGCGATTACCCATTTCAACCTGAGTAAGCCAAAGGAGGACAGGCATCAGTTTATTATCAATTACTCCAATATTGATGCAGACAGGATAATGGATGAGCTTCTGATTATTAAAGAGACCATAAATTTGACATAGATTTTACATACATCTGATAGAGCATTTTACAAAGCATCCATATAATGTATTCTCGAAGACAAGAAATTTATTACATGTTGCAGGAGATACAAATGGAGAAAAAAATCAAAATTCAGGTTCGCGACCTGAATCTGTATTATGGCCAGAATCATGCACTGCATGGTGTCAATATGGACATAAAAGAAAACAGCGTGACAGCGCTGATCGGACCGTCAGGATGTGGTAAGTCTACATTTTTAAAGTGTATCAACAGAATGAATGATCTGGTTGACAACGTCAGAATCGAGGGAAGCATAGAGATAGATGGTGAGAATATATATGCACCATCAGTCGATACAACCGTACTTCGCAAAAAGGTCGGCATGGTTTTCCAGCAGCCAAATCCGTTCCCGATGAGCATATATGACAATATCGCATATGGCCCGAGAGTGCATGGCATCAAGGATAAAAAGACACTCGACCAGATAGTTGAGGAAAGTCTTCAGGGTGCTGCGATATTCAATGAAGTTAAAGATAGATTAAAGAAATCAGCTATGGGACTTTCGGGTGGACAGCAGCAGAGACTGTGTATTGCGAGAGCGCTTGCCGTACAGCCGGAGGTGCTTTTGATGGATGAGCCAACATCAGCGCTTGACCCTATCTCTACTTCAAAGATAGAGGAGCTCATGGAGGATTTAAAGAAAAAGTACACAGTTGTGGTTGTAACACATAATATGCAGCAGGCAGTGCGTGTGTCAGACGATACAGCCTTCTTCCTTGTGGGAGATATGGTTGAGTTTGGTGACACAAAGACAATTTTCTCATATCCACAGGACAAGAGAACAGAGGATTACATCACAGGGAGGTTTGGTTAATGAGATCGAAATTCGACGAGCAGCTTAAGAAGCTGAATGAAGAAATGATGCACATGGGAAGCATGATTGAGGAGTCAATCCAGAAAGCAATCGAGGCATTTATACATCAGGATGCCGATAGCGCCAAAGCCATCATGGAGGGCGATTCAGAGATAGACAGAGAGCAGAAAAAGATAGAGAGCCTGTGCTTTAATCTGCTCATGCAGCAGCAGCCTGTAGCAAGAGACCTTAGAACAATTTCTGCAGCGATGAAGATGGTTACTGATATGGAGCGTATAGGAGACCACGCAGCCGATATCAGCGAGATGACCATTTTGATGAGCAGTGACAAGCCATACAGAGTCAATATAGAGCATGTCAAGAGCATGGCTTCAGAGACAATGCTTATGCTTATCAGGGCAATCGAGGCGTATGTTGAGAAGAACAATGACAAGGCTCACATAGTGATGAAGCAGGACGATGTGGTTGATGAGCTTTTTGATAAGGTAAAGGCTGAGCTTATTGATTTCATCAGGGAGCATCCGGAGGATGGTGAGCAGGCAGAGGATCTTCTCATGGTTGCAAAATACTTCGAGCGTATCGGAGACCATGCGACAAATATTGCAGAATGGGTTGAATTTGCACTTGATGACAAGGTTCGCAAATCATGATTTAATTATCATACACAAATGAAAGGTATACATCGAATTGCATGCAAGCATGCATCGATGATACCTTTTTACCCTTTAATCATGAAATTTATACAGACGATGGATTTTACATAAATTTTACATAAAACCATCGTCTGTTTTACATTAGTAATGTATAATCGAAAGTAAAAAGCAGGTAAAAATTTTACATAAGATTTTTTGAAATGGAGAAAGCTATGGCACTTATTTATATTGTAGAGGACGATGAGAGCATACGTGAGATAGAGACTATTGCTTTAAAAAACAGTAATTACATCGTCAGTGCATTTGAAAATGCAAAGGAATTTTACAAGAAGCTGGATGAACTCGTACCGGACCTCATACTGCTTGATGTGATGCTTCCGGATGAGAGTGGCTACGATATCGTGAGAAAGCTCAGAAAACGTCCGGCCACACAGGATATTCCTATTATAATGGTCACAGCCAAGACCACAGAGATGGATATGATAAAAGGGCTTGACGGGGGCGCAGATGATTACATCAAAAAGCCTTTCTCAATCATGGAGCTTATCACAAGAGTAAAGGCACTGCTCAGGAGAACAGTGAAGGAGGAGCCGAAGCTTTTAAAGCTGGATGATCTGGTGATCGACCATGAGCGCCATGTGGTTACAGTGAACAATGAGCCGGTTGACCTTACATACAAGGAGTACGAGCTTTTAAGGCTTCTGATGGGCAGTCAGGGCATAGTCATGACCAGAGAGGTCATCATGAGAAGCGTCTGGGATACTGACTTTGAGGGCGAGACACGTACAGTGGACATGCACATAAAGACACTCCGACACAAGCTGGGTGACTATGGCAGCAGGATAAAGACAGTCAGAAATGTGGGCTATGTTATAGAATAATAGCTGTTATAATGATTTCTAATATACATAAGCGGAGCGTACAGCATGAAAAAGAAGATTAATTACTATCTGGTAGCAACAGCACTTTTTGTAGCAATTGCCACTATGGTTTCCATGACAGTAATCAACTATTACCTCTTTCAGAAGCAGGTAAAGGAAGACCTGCAGGTCATGGCAGAGACAATAGAAAGCACCGGAATACTAAAACAGGATATAAATGAAATCCCGCAGATTGACGTGGAGGGTATTCGTGTCACCTGGATTGACAAGGACGGCACAGTGCTGTATGACAATCAAAATGATGTGAAAAAACTTGAAAATCATGGCGATAGACCGGAAGTTGAATCAGCATTTGATAAAGGTACGGGAGACAGCGTGAGAACATCAGCCACCATGAACAGCAATACCTTCTATCATGCCATAAAGCTCAATGATGGAACGGTACTGCGTGTCTCTATTGCAGCAAGAAGTATCTGGAACATGTTTGCAAGCAGTATACCTGCCATGCTTATAGTGACGGTTATCATAGTAGGAATATGTGTGGTTCTCGCCAAGAGCCTGACCAGAAAGCTCATGAAGCCAATCGAGACACTCGCAGGCAACCTGGAGCAGGCCTCTGTAATCCAGAAAAAGACAGAGTACAAGGAGTTCGTGCCGTTCATGAATGCGATAAGGATACAGCATGAGGGCGTGCTTGCCGCGGCAAAGAGCAGACAGGACTTCACAGCCAATGTGTCACACGAGCTAAAGACTCCGCTTACAGCCATCTCCGGCTACGCAGAGCTCATAGAAAACGGCATGGTCGAAAAGGAGCAGCAGATTCATTTTGCCACTGAAATCAGAAGAAATGCACAGCGCCTGCTTTCCTTGATCAATGATATCATAAAGCTCTCGGAGCTTGATTCCAGCGAGGCGCAGCAGGGCTTTGAACAGCTTGATCTGTACGGTCTGGTCAAGGACTGCATGGAAAATCTACAGGTAAATGCCGAGCAGAGAAAAGTAGCACTCAATTTTGACGGCACTGACTGTATGGTACGAGGCAACAGGCAGCTTCTCACGGAGCTCGTTGAGAATCTCTGCCAGAATGCTATCCGCTACAACAATGAGGGCGGCACCGTAAATGTGACGGTACACAAGCTCGGTGGCAAGACAGTTCTCACGGTCGAGGACAACGGCATAGGCATCCCAAAGGACCAGCAGGAGCGCGTCTTTGAGCGCTTCTACAGAGTGGACAAGAGCCGCTCGAAGGAGACCGGCGGTACAGGCCTTGGGCTTGCGATAGTAAAGCATATAGTGGAGCTGCATGATGCAGGGCTGACGCTCGACAGCGAGGTGGGGCGTGGCACAACAATAAAGGTGGAGTTTTAGCTCCGCCTTTTTGCATGCAGGGCGGGACGTAAGCACACAAGCTCTTGCAAAATCGTGGCGCAGTGTTTATAATCATATGTTAGCAGCGAAAACAAGGCAAAGCCAGGAGGAACAGCCATGTATCAGGAAATATCAAAATTACTTATGTACGGAGATTTATCTCAGGATGAGATACTTTATAAATTGGGCCAGCTCTTTGAGCAGTTTGAGGTGGGCGAGTACAACAAGACAGAGCTTGTGCGCGACATCAATACACAGGTCAAGAGAATCCTAAAGGTAGCGACAGACTATGGCTTTGATGACAATCTGTGGCACAACTATCTCACTTTCTTCCTTATGATGAGCGAGAATCCGTTTTCCATCACCTGTGAGAAGGTCGGAGCCAGCGATGGCAGCGTAAATGGGCTTGTGGCAAACGATTTCAGGATTTTTAAGAAGCTTTTCGATTATGATTTCAAGCCAATCGAGTCAGCACTCGGAATAGACTGCTTCACACAGATCAGCAATTATAAGGCCATTGTGAAAAAGGACCTTATGTACAATCACAATGTCAGCGAGAAAGTAAGGGCGCTGAGCAAGAAGCTTGAGGCAGCTAAGGACGAGCAGGAGTTCTTTGATGTGGTAACAGGCTTTTACAAGGCATACGGAGTCGGCATGTTTGGTCTCAACAAGGCATTCAGGATTGAGGAGCATCTGGACGGGGGATTCTCCTTCATGCCAATCAACAATATGGATGCGGTCATGCTCGATGACCTGATCGGTTATGAAATCCAGAAGAAAAAGCTCACTGACAATACAGAAGCGTTTGTACAGGGCAAAAAGGCCAACAATGTGCTGCTTTTCGGAGACAGCGGAACCGGAAAATCAACAAGCATCAAGGCCATTGTCAATCAGTATTATGATGACGGACTGCGCATGATTGAGATATACAAGCATCAGTTTAAATATCTGTCAAAAATTATCGCAGCAATCAAAAACAGAAACTACAGATTTATCATATATATGGATGACCTCTCATTCGAGGAGCATGAGATTGAGTACAAATTCCTAAAGGCAGTTATCGAGGGCGGCGTGGAGACAAAGCCTGACAACATACTGATTTATGCAACCTCTAACCGCCGTCACCTGATAAAGGAGACATGGAATGATCGTAATGACCAGGACAACAGCAATGACAAGCACCACTCAGATACAGTTGAGGAGAAGCTGTCACTTGTAAACCGTTTTGGTGTGACGATCAGCTACTCAAAGCCATCGCAGAAGGAGTTCTTCAATATTGTAACAGAGCTTGCGAGAAAGAGCGGCTGCACACTTTCAGACGAGGAGCTGTGCAGGGAGGCAAACAAGTGGGAGCTCAGCCATGGTGGCATTTCGGGACGTACTGCAACACAGTTTGTCAACTACATTATGGCTAACAATTAAGCAGCAGGCATAAGCATGAAAGGATAGTATATGCTCTACCAGATAAGTAATGGCGCTGTCGCATTTGGCGACGACGTCATTTTGCATAGTATAGATTTTGAAATCAGAAACACAGAAAAGATAGCGATAGTCGGCAGAAACGGCTGTGGCAAGACAACACTTTTAAAGCTCATTTCAGGCGAGGTTGAGATGGAAAAGCTCGACAGCGATGAGAGCGCATTTATTGCAAAGGCAGGAAACCCGGAGATAGGGTATCTGAAGCAGATTGCGTTTGATGATCCTGATGTGACACTCGAGCAGGAGGTGCGCAAATGCTTCGTGAAAATGGACGAGCGAAAGGCAGAGCTTGCGCGCGCGGCGGCAGAGCTCGAGCATGATTATTCCGATGAAAAGGTAGCCAGATATACCGCGATGGAGGAAGCCTTCAAGGATGATGGCGGCTACTATTATGAGAAGGAATATGAGGTCATGATCCGCAAGTTCGGCTTCTCAGATGATGAGCGCAAAAAGCCAATCCGTGACTTTTCCGGAGGTCAGCAGACCAAGATAGCATTCATAAAGCTGCTTTTGTCAAAGCCTGACATACTGCTTTTGGACGAGCCGACCAACCACCTTGATGTCACGACGATTGAGTGGCTTGAGGGCTATCTGAAGTCGTACCCGAAGGCAGTGGTTGTCGTATCCCATGACCGTATGTTTCTCGACAATGTGGTAGATGTGGTATACGAGATAGAGTACGGCACAGCAAGGCGCTATCCGGGCAATTATACCAATTTTATCGCCCGCAAAAAGGAAAACTACGACAAGCAGATGAAGGATCACATCGCCCAGCAGAAGGAGATAGAGCGTTTGCAGCGTATGGTTACGCGCTTCAAGGGCAAGCCGACCAAGACAGCCATGGCGCAGTCAAAGCAGAAGGCTATCGACCGCATGGTGATTATCGAGGCACCGGACAAGTACGACAACAAGACCTTCCATGCCAATTTCCAGCCCGAAAAGGAGACCGGAAACGATGTGCTTTATACATCAGAGCTTGCAATCGGCTATGACCATCCGCTCTCCGTAGTGTCGCTTGATTTGAAAAGAGGCGAAAAGCTTGGCATACTCGGCGGAAACGGACTTGGAAAATCGACATTTTTAAAGACTATCGTGGGTAAGATCCCTGCACTTTCAGGCGAGTACCGCTTTGGAACCAATGTGCAGATAGGATATTTCGACCAGCAGATGGCCATGTATACAAGCAACAAGACTGTGCTCGATGATTTCTGGGATGAGTATCCGAATCTTACAGAAACCGAGGCCAGAAATGCACTCGGAGCCTTCCTTTTTTCAGGGGAGGACGTGTTCAAGAATGTAAATATGCTCTCCGGAGGAGAAAAGGTCAGACTGGCGCTTTGTAAGATTTTAAAGACCAGACCGAACGTGCTCGTGCTCGATGAGCCAACTAACCATATGGATATCGTAGGCAAGGAAACGCTGGAGAGCATGCTTAAGGACTACAAGGGCACACTGATTTTTGTATCACACGACAGATATTTTGTGAAAAAGGTAGCCACACAGCTGCTTGTGTTCGAGGATGGCACGACCAATCTCTATCAGTTTGGCTATGAGCAGTATCAGGAAAAGCTCGACAGGGAGGCTTCGGAGAGCAAAAATGTATACAGAGGCAATGCGATATTTGGCGGCGCGATAAGCCAGAACGGCAGCAGTCAGACAGGCAGTGATGCAAACCGGAGCACGTCACAAACCGCTGCAGCAGGTAATGTGGGCGAAAGCACCAATGCAAATAGCGCAGTCCAGGCAGGCGGCATGGCTGTCTCATCAACCGGCAAGGCATATTACAACCCGGGCAAGGAGCGCTCAAAGATACAGAAAAAGGTCAAAAAGGCCGAGGAGGACCTGGCGGTCAAGGAGGCAAAGCTCGATGAGCTCAAGGCCGAGCTTATGAAGCCGGAGTATCAGTCAAGCTACTCAAAGCTCACGGAAATCCAGAACGAAATAGACGCTCTCGAGGAAGAAATCCTTATAGATATGGAGGCGTGGGAGGAGCTTTCCTCTCAGCTTGAGGCGCTTGAGTAGAGTATAAAAAATCATCTGACTTGATGTTTTTTATCTTAATGAAATTCCTAATTATAGCGAAATCAAGTGATTTCGCGTCGGATCATAAATAAAATCTTGATTTTTTATATAAAATGCATAAAAATGATTGATGAAAAAGAAATTTATGGTATAATATTTACATGATACAGACAACGTATCAAATAAACGATAAAGGGGTTGGACATCATGAGAATAACAATTTCAGGAAGAAACATCGAATTAACAGAGGGGCTTAAGCAGGCAGTAGAGGAGAAGCTGTCAAAGCTTGAGAAGTTTTTTAAACCGGACACAGACGTATACGTTACACTCAGCGTAGAAAAGGATAGACAGAAAATTGAGGTTACTATCCCGGCAAAGGGACATGTTATCCGTTCAGAGCAGGTCAGCAGTGATATGTACGTATCAATTGACCTAGTAGAGGAAGTAATCGAGAGACAGCTTCGCAAATACAGAACCAAGATTTCCGCAAAGAAGTATGCACCGGCGATATTCCAGGATGATTTCGTGGAGGCAGACGATGCAGAGGACGAGGAAATCAAGATTGTCCGTACCAAGAGATTTGGTATGAAACCTATGTATCCTGAGGATGCATGCATCCAGATGGAGCTCTCAGGACACGATTTCTTCGTATTCAGAAATGCAGAGAATGACGAAGTAAATGTAGTCTACAAGAGAAAAGGAAATACATACGGACTTATCGAACCGGAATGTTAGACTCTTATTTTTCATCATAATTTAACCTTTCTTTCATCGAAAACCGGCAGCTGTTGGCTGCCGGTTTTTTATATTAACCATTTATATAAATTTTAAAAAAATGAAATAATTAGAACAAAAACCTCAAAATATAGTACAAATTTATCATTCCAAAAATTCTTATGAGAAAAGCGCAATATAAACCAAAAACCAACTAAATTAAACCTAAAACCATGTCGTATTTTGTCGAAAACTGCTAATCACCTATCAATATTAAAAATTCTAATAGAAATCTTCAAAATACCAGCACGTAACGCGCCTAGAATATTGATATATTATATGGAAAAATGAACCCACCAACAAAAACAAAGAGAAAAATTTCGTAAAAAACGAAAAATTTCAAAAGAAAGACAAAAAGAAGTTCTATGAAAAATATAGTTGATGGAGGGGAACAAATATTTGAGAACAATGTACTATGAACAGAAAGGACTTATTAACCTCGATGATATCGTAGATATATTTATTGAGGTGGGAAATATACACAATTACCTGGAAAATGCAGCCTTGCGGATTTTGCTTTTTGGCAATCCGGAGCTGAATTTTTATCAGTGCCGATTATTAGTATTGAAGTACGGAGAATCACTTTCACAGGATGATTTGCACGGGCGGATGGTATTTATGAGAATGATACAGCTGCTGGAAGTTAACACAGTTTAAAATAAGATGAGAATTTCTTTTTTGACCGGGCAACCGGTCTTTCTTTTTTGCACAAATGGTGTTATAATTTTGGAAAAATTATGTTGATTACTCATAGCTTTAAAAAAGAAGCATTGCATTGTGTTTAATTAAGCCAAAGCATGATAATTCAATCAAAGAAAAGAGGACAAAAATGAACATCGTAGTACTTGCCGGAGGGCTCAGCACAGAGAGAGATGTTTCCTTCAAGACAGGAAGCATGGTAGCTAAGGCACTCAAAGAGAACGGCCACAAAGTTATATTATTGGATGTATTTATGGGATATAGTGACAGGGAGGAGGACCTGACAGGTATATTTGACCGCGCAGACGAGATAAGCGTGCAGGTCAGTGATATTCCGACAGAGGCACCTGACCTCGCAAAGGTAAAGGCTTCCAGAAAGGACCAGTCACCTTGCTTCTTCGGACCAAATGTCATCAAAATGTGTCAGATGGCGGACATTGTTTTCATGGCTCTCCACGGAGAAAACGGAGAGAACGGAAAGATACAGGCAGCATTTGACCTCTTCGGTGTCAAATATACAGGCAGCGATTATTTAAGCTCAGCCATCGCCATGAACAAGGAGACCTCAAAGCAGTTCTTCCTTGCAAACGGTATCCCTACTCCAAAGGGTATTTCCATGACAAGAGCGACCAGACAGGACGATATCACAAAGCTTGACCTGACACTTCCATGCGTTGTAAAGCCATGCTGCGGTGGTTCAAGCATCGGTGTCACCATCGTTAGGGATGCGGCAGAGTTCAAGGCGGCACTTGACGATGCCTTCAAGTGGGAAAATGAGCTGGTTATCGAGGAATTTGTACAGGGCAGGGAGTTCTCTGTCGGCGTTATCGAGGGCAAGGCTCTTCCTATTATAGAGATTGCACCGAAGGAGGGCTTCTACGATTATAAGAATAAATACAAGGCGGGTAGTACAGTAGAGACATGTCCGGCCGAGCTTCCTGAGCAGGTAACAAAGGATATGCAGCACTATGCCGAGGAGGTTGCGCGTGTTATCGGGCTTGACACATATTCACGCTCAGACTTTTTGCTCAATGACAAAAATGAGATGTTCTGCCTCGAGGCAAACACACTGCCTGGCATGACTCCGACCAGTCTTCTGCCACAGGAGGCAGCGGTTATCGGTATGAGCTTTAATCAGCTCTGTGAGCATCTGATTGACATATCTTTGAAAAAATATGAGGTGTAGCATGTCGGATAAGTACATGAAGAATCTTACATTTGCAAATATCGCAAAGGCCTGCGAGGGCACATACATAGGCGATGAGACACAGCTCGATACGACAATCACCGGCGCAGTCATAGACAGCAGACAGGTGAAGGAGGGCTATCTTTTTATCCCGATAAAGGGAGAAAGGGTGGACGGACACAAATTCATTCCGAATGTGTTTGAGCAGGGGGCGGCAATTGTGCTCTCTGAGCATGAGCTGACGGATCCGGCAGGCCCATATGTGCTTGTTGAATCAACCACCGATGCCATGAAAAAGCTCGCGGCATTTTACAGAAAAAGCCTTGATATCAAGGTGGTGGGGATCACCGGAAGTGTCGGCAAGACCAGCACCAAGGAGATGATATCGTCAGTCCTTGAGCAGAAATACAGCGTCCACAAGACCGCAGGCAATTTCAACAACGAGATAGGCCTGCCACTCACCATTTTCGGAATCAGGGAAAGCCATCAGGTAGCGGTGCTTGAGATGGGCATATCTGATTTTGGCGAGATGCACAGACTTTCTACTATGTCTTGCCCGGATGTTATGGTCATCACCAATATCGGCTACTGCCATCTGGAGTTTTTGGGCGACAGGGATGGTGTGCTTAAAGCAAAGACAGAGTGCTTTGAGCATATGATGCCGGATGCGGTCGCAGTGCTGAATGCAGATGACGATAAGCTGGCCACAGTGCAGACGGTAAATGGAAAGCCTGCCATATACTATGGCAAGGAATCGGCTTCAGGCGTTCATAAATCAGTATATACCACAAATATTGAAAACCTGGGCTTCGACGGCATGAAGGCTCATTTTGTCACTCCGGAGGGTGAGTTTGATGCACAAATCCACATCCCGGGTGAGCACAATGTATACAATGCCATGGCGGCAGCAGCTGTCGGATTGCAGCTTGGCCTCACAATAGCTGAGATAAAGTCAGGAATCGAGAAAGCAGAGACAATCGCAGGGCGTACCAATTTCATCAAAACACACGGCATGACAGTGATAGATGACTGCTACAATGCAAATCCTGTATCCATGAAATCCTCTATCGAGGTGCTTTCACATGCAAAGGGCAGGACAATAGCAGTGCTTGGCGACATGGGCGAGCTTGGAAGCGATGAGAAAAAGCTGCACCATGAGGTAGGCGAAGCAGTTGGAGAGAATCATATCCATACACTTTTTGCCGCAGGAGAGCTTGCAAAGGAATATGCAGCTGGAGCCGCAGAGAAATCATCCGATGTAGACATCCACTATTTCGAGGATAGGGAGACTATGACACAGGAGCTTCTTTCATATGTGAAGGAGGGCGACACCATACTGGTGAAGGCATCGCACTTCATGGAGTTTCCGAAAGTAGTCGAGGCTCTGAGTAAGTAAAATTAGGTAAAATCAATCGGGTAGAAATTAATTCGATATTTAATTATTGCGAGGAATGGATATTCTCCAAGCCTCATAATATTATAAAAGAAAGAGAGAAAAATAATGGCACAGAATCCAATCGTAACAATCACAATGGAAAACGGCGATGTGATCAAGGCGGAGCTTTATCCGGAAATCGCACCAAACACAGTAAACAACTTTATCAGCTTAATCAATCACAACTTCTATGACGGAGTATGCTTCCACCGTGTAATCAAGGGCTTTATGCTCCAGGGCGGAGATCCTGACGGAAACGGCACAGGCGGCCCTGGCTATGAAATCAAGGGTGAGTTCACACACAACGGCTTCAAAAATGACTTAAAGCACACAGCCGGTGTACTTTCAATGGCACGTACCATGATACCTGATTCAGCAGGCAGCCAGTTCTTCATCATGCATCAGGATGCACCACATCTCGACGGCGAGTATGCGGCATTCGGTAAGGTAATCGAGGGCATGGATGTGGTAAACAAGATCGCAGAGGTGCGCACAGACTACATGGACAAACCACTTGAGGCTCAGGTCATGAAGACAGTTACAGTTGAGACCTTCGGAGTGGACTATCCGGAGCCGGAGACAGTTTAATGATAATAATTATCGATGAGGCAAGTGCAAAACTTGCCTCTTTTTACTATCATGATGAGATATTCAAGCTGCAGTGGAGAAGTGTGGCAGGCAAGGCATCTATGTCAGAAGAGTTGCAAGAAAAACTGTATGGTGCACTATTGGGAAAATTGCTGGATGAGTTGCAGAAGAAACTGCTAGATGAGCAGCAGAATAATTTGTGTGTGTATGAAATAGAAAATAATTCAGGATATACAGAATCTGCAGATAACACCGCGAAAGCTAATACGGGAAATCTAAGAATACCGAAAGCTCCCACAGACTGCATCTGGATAGTATCAAACAGGCAGCAGAAGCAAATAGCCGACTCACTCGGCATAGCATCAGTAGGAGAACCGCAGTGTGGCACGCGCTATGCAGTGGAAAGCCTTGCAGAGATTGATATTGAGTATCTGGAGCGGGTGCGCAGGCGGTATAATCACATCCCGTGGGACATCGGCGAGACAGACAGATGTCTGATACGTGAGCTGTCCCTGTCAGACCTTCCTGCGCTCTATGAGCTCTATGACAAGCCCGGCATGACAGACTTTGTGCAACCGCTTTACGACTACGAGACAGAGCTTGAATACCAGAAAGCATATATAGAGAACATGTATGGCTTTTACGAGTATGGTATGTGGCTTGTATTTTCCAAGGAAACAGGGAAGCTGATAGGCAGGGCAGGGCTTGAGCATGATGAACTGGGCTATATGATAGCGCCGGAATTATGGAACCAAGGCTATGCCACGGAGGTATGCCGCTTCATCATAGACTACGCGCGCGAAAACACAGACTTTGAAGAGCTTTACTGCCGGATAGACGAAAAAAATACGGCATCGGTGCGTCTTGCCAAAAAGCTTGGATTTACAAATAGCGGGCATATGGATGATGATATAAACGCTTCCATATATAGAAAAAACATAAAAAACAATGAAAAACATTGAAAAACATTGAAAAATATGCAATTAGGCAATAAAATATAAACATAGTTTAACGATTTGGAGGACGAAAAAATGAAACAATACGCATACGGAGTAGATATAGGTGGAACAACTGTAAAGATAGGCTTTTTCGAGACAACAGGAAAGCTTGTCGATACATGGGAGATTCCTACACGCACAGAGAATTCCGGCGAGCTCATCCTGCCTGATATCGCAGCATCCATCAAGGAGAATAATGAGAAGCATGGCATAGAGATGGGTGACATCGAGGGCGTAGGCATGGGAGTGCCGGGACCTATAAAGGATGACGGAACAGTATTGAAGTGTGTCAACCTCGGCTGGGGCGTGTTCAACGTGGCACAGTCACTCTCAGTGCTGTGCGGCGGCATCAAGGTAAAGGCCGGAAACGATGCCAACGTAGCTGCACTCGGTGAGATGTGGCAGGGTGGCGGAAAGGGTCATCAGGATGTAGTCATGATCACACTCGGCACAGGTGTAGGCGGAGGAATCATCCGCGAGGGCAAAATCGTAGCCGGAGTAAACGGAGCAGGCGGAGAGATAGGACATATGCCTATGGTAGATGATGAGTCAGAGTGCTGCGGCTGCGGCAAGAAGGGCTGCTTAGAGCAGTATGCATCAGCAAACGGTCTCGTAAGAGTGGCAGAGAGATACATTGCAGCACACAGGGATGTGGCAACAAAGCTTGATTTAAATGCAGGCTTCACAGCCAAGGATGTATGCGATGCGGCAAAGGCAGGAGATGCAGCGGGCATTGCGGCAGTAGAGCAGTCTATGAAGCTTCTCGGCAAGGCAATGGCAGCAGTAGCATGCGTTATGGACCCTGAGGTATTTGTTGTAGGCGGAGGCCTCTCAAAGGCAGGCAGCATCATCATCGATACAGCAGCAAAGTACTATAAAGAGTATGCTTTCCATGCAAGCCGCGAGACAGAGATCAAGCTCGCCACACTCGGCAACTCAGCCGGCATGTATGGCGGAGTAAAGATGGTTATCGGCTAACAACATAAGATTGCAATTTTTAAAGAAATAAAATATAATGGCTACTAAAGATACACTACAATCGAGGTGAGACTATTGGCAGATTACTCAACAGAAGAATTAGAAAAAATAGCGGACAAATTTCGCTCAGATACCAGCGGTATAAGGGGAACAAAGGATTTTACGAGCCCTGAGGAGCTTTATGATGAGCTGAAAAAGGAAATCAAAAAGTATCATCCGTCGGATGACACGAGCCTTGTGGACAAAGCCTACAGGGTAGCTTATGATGCCCATAAGGGGCAGGTACGTAAGTCGGGAGAGCCTTATATCATACATCCGCTTTGTGTTGCCATAGTACTCGCCGAGCTCGAGCTGGATAAGGAAACCATTGCAGCAGGATTGCTCCATGATGTGCTGGAGGATACCATCATGACCATGGATGAGATGCGTGCGGAGTTTGGAGACGATGTCGCACATCTGGTGGATGGTGTCACGAAGTTAAAGCACCTGCATCTGACAGACAGCACCAAGGATCCGAAGGACAAGAATGCGGACAGGCTTGAGATGCAGGCTGAGAATCTGCGCAAGATGTTTCTCGCCATGGCAAAGGATATCAGAGTCATCCTCATAAAGCTGGCAGACAGATTGCACAATATGCGTACGCTCAAGTACCAGTCCAAGGAGGCACAGCAGCGTATCGCCAGAGAGACACAGGATATCTACTGTCCTATCGCGCAGCGACTTGGTATCAGCAAGATAAAGATAGAGCTCGAGGACCTTTGTATGAAGTACCTCTATCCGGATGCATATTACGATCTGGTAGAGAAGGTAGCACTCAGAAAGACAGAGCGCGACACCTATATCCAGGGTCTGGTAAACGATGTCAAGAAGTATGTTTCGGATGCCGGTATCAAGGCAGAGATATACGGCAGGGCAAAGCATTTCTTCAGTATATATAAGAAGATGGTCAATCAGGACAAGACTATAGACCAGATATATGACCTTTTTGCCATCAGGATTCTGGTGGATACAATACCGGACTGCTACGCAGTGCTAGGTATCATACATGAGAAGTATAAGCCTATACCGGGCCGTTTCAAGGACTATATTGCCATGCCGAAGCAGAACATGTACCAGTCGCTTCACACGACACTCATAGGCCCGAGCGGACAGCCGTTTGAGATACAGATACGTACCTATGAGATGCATCGTACAGCTGAGTACGGTATCGCAGCGCACTGGAAGTACAAGGAAGCAAACAACGGCAATGCCACTACCACCACTGTCACAGAGGAGGAGAAGCTCAGCTGGCTGCGCCAGATACTCGAGTGGCAGCAGGACATGTCGGATAATAAGGAGTTTATGACTTTATTAAAGAGTGATTTAAATTTATTCTCCGACAATGTATTTGCATTCACACCGTCCGGCGATGTAAAGAACCTGCCAAAGGGCTCCACACCTATAGACTTTGCCTACAGCATACACTCTGCGGTCGGCAACAAGATGGTCGGTGCCAAGGTAAACGGCAAGCTGGTGCCGATAGACTATGTCATCAAAAACGGTGACCAGATAGAGATAATCACCTCACAGAACTCCAAGGGACCAAGCCGTGACTGGCTCAAGGTCGTAAAGAGCACACAGGCCAAGAACAAGATCAACCAGTGGTTCAGAAGTGAGCTCAAGGAGGAGAATATACAGCACGGCAAGGATCTGATAGCAGCCTATGCCAAGGCAAAGGGTATCAACTTTGCTGAGATAAACAAGCCTGAGTATCAGGAGAAAATACGCCGCAAATACGGCTTCCACGACTGGAACTCATGCCTTGCAACCGTCGGCCACGGCGGACTCAAGGAGAGCCAGATAGTCAACAGGATGTACGACGAATACAAGAAGGATCATGTGGTGCCTGTGACAGATGCAGATGTGCTTGGCAGCATCGCAGAAAAGCAGCAGACGGCAGCAGGCACACAGCCTGAGCACAAGTCAAAGAGCGGTATTGTGGTACACGGACTCTATGACGTGGCTGTGCACTTCTCGAAGTGTTGCAATCCTGTTCCGGGAGATGAAATCGTGGGCTTTGTCACAAGAGGCCGAGGCATCTCAATCCATAGGACAGACTGCGTGAATATCATCAATCTGTCCAAGATAGAAAAGGACAGGCTCATAGAAGCAGAGTGGCAGGATACAGCCCTCATGGACAACGGTGCTGAGTATCAGGCAGACCTAAAGATATTCTGTCATGATAGGCCGGGACTGCTCGTAGATATCACAAAGATATTTACCGAGAAGGAAATCAATATCAGTGGTATCCAGTCCAAGACCAGCAAGCAGGGCATCGCTACAATCGAGGTATTTTTCAATATCAGAGGCAGGGACCAGATAAAGGTTCTCGTGGAGAAGCTCAGACAGATAGAAAGTGTAATAGACGTAGAGAGGACCACCGGCTAAATCCCGGTGGTTCTTGCGTGAAGCATAACATATAACAGACAAGGAGTACACTCATATGGTAAATATGAAGATAGACCACTTCGTAGTGGGACCGGTGCAGACCAACTGCTACTTTGTCACCAATATAAAGACAAAGGAAATGATAATAATAGACCCGGGCGCGTGTGCGGATCAGCTCGCCAAAAAGGTGGACGAGTCAGGCGCAAAGCCAGTAGCAATACTGCTCACACACGGACACTTTGACCACGCCACGGATGCAAAGCCGCTCGCAGACCGCTACGGCATCAAAATATATATCCATGAGGCAGACAAAGCCACACTCGATGACCCGCAGCTTAATGTCAGCTACATGATGGGGCAGTCAAAGACCTTTTATGCGGATGTATTTTTGAAGGATAAGCAGGAAATTGATATTGCGGGCTTTCACATAGTAGTGCTTCACACACCGGGGCATACACCGGGTGGCTGCTGCTATTATTTCCCGTATGAGGACGTGATCTTTACAGGAGACTCACTGTTTTGCGGCTCGATCGGACGTACGGATTTCAAGGGCGGCAGCATGTCAGACCTCGTGCGCACAGTGAAGGAAAAAATCATGACACTGCCTGAGCATACAGAGGTGTACCCGGGCCACAACGACACAACAACCATAGAAAACGAGAGGATGTATAACCCTTACTTATGATAGTAGTAGTATTTAATAAACCGGATTTTGAATATGATGTGCACTCACTGCTCAAAGAGTTTTTCCCACAGGAGGACGTGCAGATGTACTATAGCTGCCCACCTGATGAGGTGGAGGGGAAAAACCTGGCCTGCACACATCACGAGATGACAGATGATGGCGTAAAGGAATTTGCGGATGCCTCACAGGTATTTAAGATAGACTATGTGGGCGATGAAATTGCAGTGGAGTGGACGGTGAATAGAGCCGGAAAAAGAATCTGCACAAAAATATCCGTAGACAGTGCAGACCGCAAGGAAACTAAAAACCGCCTTAAGCTCGCCCTGTATTCCATGATAGAAAAGGGCACAGGAAAGAGTCTTCCGTGGGGCACACTCTCAGGCATCAGACCGACCAAGATAGCCATGAAATGCATAGAGGACGGCATGAGCGATAAGGAAACCTACGACTATCTGAAGGAAACCTACCTCGCAAGCGATGAGAAAATCGACCTCTCAATAGGCATAGCAAAGCGTGAGAAGGCACTGCTCGACAGGGTGGACTATGACAACGGCTACAGCCTGTACATAGGCATACCATTCTGCCCGAGCACCTGTGCATACTGCTCGTTTACGTCATACCCGCTGGGTGTGTGGAAAAACCGCGTAGACGATTACCTCGATGCACTCGAGAAGGAGATAGACTACACGGCACAGAAATTCTACCACAAGAAGCTAAACTCCATCTACATAGGAGGCGGCACACCGACCACACTAAGCCCTGCGCAGCTTGACAGGCTTATCAGAAAAATCAAATGCAGCTTTGATTTAAAGGACTGCCTGGAATTTACCGTGGAGGCAGGCAGACCGGACTCCATCACGAGAGAAAAGCTTATGGCACTGAAGAAAAACGGCATCAGCCGTATATCAGTAAATCCGCAGACCATGAAGCAGCAGACTCTCGATATAATAGGAAGACACCACACGGTAGACGATACGATAAATAGCTTCAAGCTCGCGCGTGAGCTGGGCTTTGACAACATAAACATGGACCTCATCATGGGACTTCCCGAGGAGACACTCGATGATGTAAGGCACACAATGGAGCTGGTGAAGGAGATGGCACCTGACAACGTCACCATCCATTCACTCGCAGTAAAGCGAGCTGCAAGACTCACCATCTTCAAGGACCGCTACAGTGATATGCAGATGGTCAACACCCAGGAGCATATGGATCTCTGCGCAGCCTACTGTAAGCAGATGGGGCTTGAGCCATACTACCTCTACAGACAGAAGGGCATGGCAGGTAACATGGAAAACGTAGGCTATGCGGCAAAGGGCAAGGCCGGCGTATATAACATATTGATAATGGAGGAAAAGCAGACCATCGTGGCGTGCGGAGCAGGAGCAAGCACCAAGCGTGTCTGGCCCGTACCGAATCCGGATGGCACACACCGCATTGACAGATGCGAGAATGTCAAGGATGTAGGGCAGTATATCGCAAGGATTGATGAGATGATAGAGAGGAAGCAGAGGCTGTTTGAGGAAAAATAAGCAGTATGATATATAATAATGTATAATATTGGTGCTGTAATACCATAGTGATTAGCGAATGTGTCAAAAATTATAAAGAAAACCTAATATTCATTGACATAGAATTAAAAATGAGTGAAAATAAATTACTGAAAAACCCTGATTAGATACAGAAAAAGATACAAATAACCGAATAAAACAAAACAGGCTAAAATAATTCGAGGGAGGACAAAGGTACCTCCCCCGTAGTAGGTATAGGGGTAGCATTTCTTCAATATACTAGTGGGAGATATGAGCCTTGTGGGCACAAGACCACCAACACTCGATGAGTGGGAGAAGTATGAACCACATCACAGAGCCAGAATGTCATTCAGACCGGGACTGACCGGGTTGTGGCAGGTGAGTGGCAGAAGCAATATCACGGACTTTGAGGATTATTTTTAAGACTGTTGTAAGTATTATGCAAAGTGATGGAGCAATATAGAAAACCATCGCATTGGGAAATCCTATCCATACGGATGTGTACATAGAAAATTAGAGGATGTGTACATAGATTTGCGGAAAGAAAAATGATGAGGAGTATTTGAGGGATGAGGAAGAATAAAATCAGAATACTGCATGTGGCGCAGGCCGCAGGTGGCGTGGATCGCTACATCCGAATGCTTCTCAAGTATTTGGACAAAGAAAAGTTCGAGAATATATTGGTTTGCTCACATGATTTCCATGAAGAAGACTACAGAGGTTTGGTTGATTCTTTTGAACAAGTCGAGATGACGCGAGCCATTGGTGGCAATGACTTAAAGGCGATTAGAGAGGTTAGAGCACTGATAAAGAAATATAACCCGGATTTCGTCTATGCTCATTCTAGCAAGGCCGGAGCAATTGCTCGTGTTGCGGATATAGGATTGAGAAATCACTGTGTATATAATCCGCATGGCTGGGCTTTTAATATGCGTTGCTCGGCAAAGAAAAAAGCAATATACACAATGATAGAAAAGATTGCAGCACCGTTCTGCGATAAGATTATTTGTATTTCTGATGCAGAGAAACAATCGGCATTAGACAAGAAGATTTGTAAAGAGGATAAGCTGCAAGTCATTTTTAACGGTGTAGACATCGAAGCCTATGAAAATGGAGCACATGGTGCAGTTAAAAGGCAAGACCTGAACATTCCAGAAGATGCATTTGTTGTCGGTATGGTTGGGCGAATAAGTCAGCAAAAAGCACCAGATGTCTTTATTAAGATGGCAAAGCAGGTGAAAGATGAAGTCCCAAATGCACACTTTATTATCGTTGGTAATGGAAATCAGGAAGACGAAATCAGAAAGTATGCGAAGGACAACGGCTTTTCGGATAATTTACATATTACTGGATGGGTTGATGATCCGATGAGTTATGTGGAGCTTTTCGATGTTGCATGTTTATTGAGTCGCTGGGAGGGCTTTGGACTGGTACTGCCTGAGTATATGATGGCAGGTAAGCCTATTGTAGCAAGCAGAGTGGATGCCATTCCGAATATAATCCGGGATGGAGAAAATGGGTTACTTGTTGAAGTGGATGACGATACTGGAGCAAGTAATGCTGTGTTGCGGATTTATCAAGAAGATGGATTGAAAGATAGATTGGTGACACAGGGATTTGAAGATGTACATAACAGGTTTAACGCTCGGAGAGTTTCAGAAGAACACGGGAAACTGTTTGAAAGATTATAAATGATGGAGGAATAGATGTTATGAAGGGTATTATTCTGGCGGGCGGTTTTGGCACTCGCCTGTATTCATTAACGAAAGTTAAGGTCAATGACTTCTGGCATCCGAACGATGAGGGCGGTATGGCTTGGAATGACCCGGAGATCGGAATTAAGTGGCCGGGTTTGAAGAATACTTTTAAATTTTAAGGATAAGGAATAATCAATGAAGACATGTTCAATAGTGGTTCTATATGAGCCTAATAACAAAGAAATAGAAAATATTCTGGATTATTATGACAGCGTTGATAAAGCATATATTTTAGACAACTCAGTTGAAAGCAGAGAAGCAATTGTAAATAATGTTTTATTAAAGCGTAGTGGGCATGTCAAAGAAAAAGCGGAGTACATCCATTTTCATAAAAACATTGGTCTATGCAAAGCATTGAACCATGGAATGAAACTGGCGGCAGATGAAGGCTTTGAATGGGCTCTTATTATGGATGCCGATAGTACCTTCAATACTAATGTTTTGAAAGTATATAAAGATTATATCCAAAAGAATAACTGCAGTAAAATAGGTGTCCTTGCGCCAGTACATCTTCATGATAGAAACCTTGAGAGTAAATTTGAAGGACAAAGAGATGTGTTTTGGGCGATGACATCTGGATGCTTTTATAATATCAGCGTGTTTGAAACTGCTAATGGGTTTAAAGAGGAACTTTTTGTAGACGGTTTGGATATAGATTATTGCTATAAAATGCATAGATATGGGTATCGCGTAGTAGAACTTGCGGATGCCCGAATTAATCATTTGCCAGGTGAAACTCGCATGTTTAATCTTGGTGGATTTAAAGTAAAATATGGTGTGGCTTCACCGTGGCGGTATTACATGCAAGCTAGAGCAATAGTTTGGTTGGCACTGGAGTATAAGTCGCTAAGGGAGGTAGCTCGATACTGCGTGAAATGGGGAAAGGTACTTCTCTTGTTTGATAATAAGATGGACTACATAAAACAACTTATGCATGGAACTAAAGATGGGATAAAACTATGGAGAAGTATTCACTGATTGGAATAGTTTTATGACGTTTTATTATGATTTAGACATAGTTATTATCAGAAATATATAAAATACCGTATCAATTCAATGGAGGATATATTACACATGGGCATATCAGCGGGCATTGTCCTTTTCAACCCAGACATAAAAAGATTAAAAGAGAACATAGATGCTGTTATTGTTCAGTGTACTCATGTGTATCTGGTGGATAATGGGTCAAAGAATATTAGTGAAGTGCTTGAAATGTTGAATGGATTTAATTCTTCGCAGTTTTCTGTAATTCTCAATTTAGAGAATCAAGGAATTGCAAAAGCACTTAATCAGCTTACAATTGCTGCGCAGAAGGATGGATATGAGTGGATTCTCACATTAGATCAAGATTCAGTTTCTCCATCAAATATCATAGATGAGTTTGAAAATTACACGGCATATCAGAATGTTGGAATGCTATGTCCGGTTATTTACGATAGAAATAAAGGCGAAGAAATAAAAGCCAAGGAAGGCTGTACAGAGATTGATGAATGTATTACGTCTGGATCACTTTTAAATATTGAAGCATGGAATAACATTGGTGGCTTTGATGAGAATATGTTTATTGATGGTGTCGATTTTGATATTTGTTATCGATTAAGACAAAGTGGATATAAAATTTTGTGCATTCAGAGCGTTATACTTCTGCACGAATTAGGACGAATCGAATATCATCGTTTTCTCTTTTGGAGAGTTCTTGTGAAAAATCACTCAGCGTTTCGCAAATATTATATAGCTAGAAATATTATTTATACTGCTAAGAAAAGAAGAAGTACGCTGCTGGTTGTAAAAGGACTATTGCAAGAAATTAAAATGATTGGCATTGTAATTTTTTATGAAGAAGACAAGTTAAATAAAAGCAGGTGCATCTGTAGAGGAATATATGACGGCTTTAAGGGAAAGGTTGGTGAATGATTATGGTCGTATTAGAAGTCTTTATTGTAGCATATTCGTTCATTAATCTCATATTAATGATTAAAAGGTACAAAAGATTTCATAGTATATATCCGGTTATAGCTGTTTTTGACTTAGTTATGGTAGTTCCACTTTTTCTAGAGATGTATCTTGGCATCCCAGATATACCAAGGGATGTATATATGAATTTTGTTCGAGCTATGGAGGATCAAACTACATTACTAATATACTGCTTATTTGTTCTTCTGGCTCAGTTGATGTTTACATATGAATTAAGAAGAATCAAGAGATTAGATCGAAGCGTAACAAGAACTAACGATATACAAGAGTTTCTGTTGTTTATTCAAAATTTCAAATATCGTAAGATAGTTGTAGGAATATGTTACATTATTGTTGCGGCAAGTGTGTTTTCTGTTATAGTTGCACCTAATCCAATGTACTATTTGACATTTCGAAATGTTCATATTCAGGTATCAGATTCAATTGCTAGATACTCGGAGCATGTTATTTGGCCATTATTTGAGTTACTTGTTGGTACAATAATTGCTTTGAAGTTATTTGATTCTAAAAATAAAATTGGTGGAGTTGTTTTTAGGATAATCTTAATAGTTTTTTTTACAGTGGTAAATGGAAAACGAACATATCTGATGATAATGATTGGGGTGTTCTTTTTGATTGATCTTCTTAAGGAAGGTTCACTAAAAAAGATTGCTCCAAAATATGTGGTTTTATTTGGTATGGTTGCGGTTTATTTTTATGCATATATGTACATAACAGATAAAATTAGTTATAACAGTGATTGGTATTACGAGATGCAGGAGTATATTTTCCGCTCAATGCATGTCAGATTCTCTATATATGCAACGCTTCATCCTGAAAAGATTCATATTTTGGATTATCCGGGACAATCGATGTTATATAGTTTGTTTTTCTTTATCCCAAGAGCAATATGGATAAGTAAGCCGAGACCATATATTGATTATTATATGCGTGGAGTATTGGGGTTATCTTCATTAAGCAATGTGACATATCATATGCCAGCTTCTTATTATCCAGAGTTTGTTTCAAACTTTGGAATTTTGGGTCTAGCTCTTTCTTTAATATTTACAATATGGATTATGAGATATTTTGATAAAAGAAAAACAGCATGCAAACTATTGGGAACTGCATTGATAGCGTTACTTAATGTTTATTATTACAATGATTTGTTTAAGATGGTGGCAATGTTTATTCTCTATTTATGCATCACTGAAAAGTATAGATTTGTGATAGGAAGGAGATGATTTGTAATGAAGTATAAATACAAAAAACAACTGACCAAAATTAAGCGGATATTTCAGAACCCAGGGGACTTTAAATATCTTAGTGTGAACAAAAAGGTTAAGAAATCTGGGATTCTTCTTGTTATTCATGAATCACAAGAATTAGGTGCAAGTATTTTAGCATTACATATTGCTGAGGAATTGAAAAAAAATGGAATAGGAGTATATATTGTTTCAAGACAATTTGGGGTTATGAATGATAAGTATAGTAGTGTCGCACCTACTCAGATTGCATTAACCAGAAGTTCATATGAAAGAATATGCAAATTCCTTTATGGAAAAGGTTTTAGAAAAGCATTAATGATTACCGCTTCAACTGGTGATCTTGTAAGGATAACAAAGAAGTGCGGATTTAATGTTGTTTCTATGATTCATGAATTAGGTCAAGTTGTCAGAATGTTACACTTGGAAGATGCAACAAAGGAAATGCTGAAATTTTCTGATAAAGTGCTGTTCTCTACATCAATCGCAAAGGAACAAATTTTAAACATTTGTGGAGTTTGTGACAACAATAAAATTTTAATAAAACCACAAGGTACCTATTTTAATAAACCCTCAATGAAAGAAATTGAGGAACAAAAGTATTTATTCAAAGAAAAGTATCCAGCTTTAGAAAGTAAAAAAGTGGTAACGGGTATAGGAAATACGACAGAGAGAAAGGGATTTGATATATTCTTGCAAATAGCAAATCTAATGCCACAGTACAATTTTGTTTGGGCAGGAAAAAAAGAAAAATATTATGAGCAAGCAATTGAGAAATATGGAAAACCAAGCAATTTTATATATTTAGGCTCTTTGAATTCTAATCAGCTTTCAGGATTATATGCGATAGCGGATGTATATCTTATGTGCTCAAGGTTTGATACATTACCGTCCACCATATTTGAGGCACTTTTATTTAGTACACCAGTGATAGGTGCAAAATGTTCTGGAGGAATAATTGATATAATAAACAACCAAAATGGTATTTTAACTGACGAGGCAGATTGTAATCAATTTGCTAAAGCGATAGATGAAATCATGCTGAAGAAGGATATTAAAATTAAAGAACATAGTAACTCGTTTGGAGAATATGTAAAATACGTCATAGGTATATTTGACTAGAAAGTGAGAATTTGTTATGCGGGGAAAAGCGACGCTTTTAAATATAATATCAGGACTTCTTCTTCAATGTTGTACTCTTATCAGTGGATTTGTTATCCCAAGAATAGTTCTTACATATTTTGGATCTGATGTTAACGGTTTGGTTTCTTCATTAAATCAGTTCTTAAGCTATATTACTCTTGTTGAGGGTGGAATATCAGGAGTTATTATTGCTAATTTATATAAACCTTTAGTTGATGGAGACAATGAGAAGCTATCATCTGTGATGGTGACATCTGATAGATTTTATAAAAAGATTGGTTGTATTTTTATTGTATATTCACTGTTTTTGGCTTGTTTATATCCTGCGATTTTTAAACAAGAGTTTAGCTACCTGTATGTTGCATCTTTAACAATTGTGTTGTCTATTAACTTGTTAATTCAATATATGTTTTCGCTAACATTAAAAAATTTATTAACGGCAGATAAGAAAACTTATATTGCGAACTTTACACAGATGGCAATTACTTTATCCAATATTGTCATGGCGATTATATCTGTTTGGATTTATCCGAGTATCCATTTTTTGAAGTTGATCAGTGGATGCTTGTTTATACTTCAACCAGTGATTTTTAAGAGCTATTCCAATAGGAACTATAAAATCAATTGGAAATCTAAAATAGACAATTCTCTTATTAAAGAACGGTGGAATGGTTTTGCTATCAATTTTGCTGCATTTATTCATAATTGCACAGATATAGCGATTTTGACAATGTTTACAGATTTAAAAACGATATCAATTTATAGTGTATATAGCCTTGTGAGTAATGGTTTAAAACAATTAATAAATGCGTCAATAACTGGAATTTCAGCTACGATCGGACAGGCCTATGCAAAAAATGATTATAATGAATTGAATAGAAAACTTGACATATACGAATATGTTGTGTTTTTGCTTGTTTTTTTTATATTTACTGTAGCAGCATTGCTAATAACGCCATTTGTTCAGATATACACAAATGGTGTTAATGATACAAATTATTGTCAGCCATACTTTGGCGTATTGCTTTTAATATCAGAAGCGTTATATTTGGTTAAATTTCCACATATGAGTTTGGCT
>ERZ780060.36-NODE-36-length-45359-cov-3.418330_pt1 | contig 45359 bp, 37 predicted proteins | sample MGYA00511176_ERZ780060 | MGnify/ENA primary metagenome ERZ780060 (study PRJEB29588, sample SAMEA2148374) | human gut metagenome | biome: human gut; feature: human-associated habitat; material: faeces | place: Denmark | collected 2008/2010 ... | reverse complement strand
AAAGAACGCCCCGACGGTATCCTGCTGGCATTCGGCGGACAGACTGCACTGAACTGCGGTGCTGAGCTTTACACACAAGGTATTCTTGATAAATATGGAGTGAAAGTACTCGGTACATCGGTAGAGGCTATCATGTACACAGAAGACCGCGACCTGTTTGTTAAGAAACTTGACGAGATAGCAGTAAAAACTCCGGTCAGCCACGCTGTCGAAAACCTGGAAGACGCCGTAAAGGCGGCTTACGAGATCGGTTTCCCGGTTATGATACGTTCCGCATACGCATTGGGCGGTATGGGTAGCGGTATCTGCAAGGACGAGGCCGAACTGCGTTCGCTGGCAGAAAGCGCTTTCGCCTATTCTCCCCAGGTATTGGTGGAAGAATCGCTGAAAGGCTGGAAGGAAATCGAATTTGAAGTAATCCGCGACAAGAACGACCACTGCTTCACGGTCGTAAGCATGGAAAATGTGGACCCGTTAGGCGTACATACCGGCGAAAGTATCGTTGTCGCTCCTACCTGTTCACTGACAGACAAAGAACTGGATCTGCTGAAAGAACTTTCGACCAAGACGATCCGCCATTTAGGTATCGTCGGCGAATGTAACATCCAGTACGCATTCAACTCCGAGACTTGTGACTACCGCGTGATCGAAGTAAACGCCCGCCTGAGCCGTTCTTCCGCACTTGCCTCCAAAGCGAGCGGTTATCCGCTGGCATTCGTGGCAGCCAAGTTGGCGCTGGGTTACAGCCTTGACGAAATCGGCGAAATGGGAACCCCCAACTCCGCTTATAAAGCACCGGAAGTAGACTACATGATCGTGAAGATCCCGCGTTGGGACTTGACCAAGTTCGTCGGTGTAAGCCGTCTGATCGGTTCGAGCATGAAGTCTGTCGGCGAGATCATGTCGATCGGTAAGAGCTTCGAGGAAATCATGCAGAAAGGTCTGCGCATGATCGGACAGGGCATGCACGGCTTCGTCGGCAATAACGACGTGGAATTCGACAACCTGGACGACGCACTGGCCAACCCGACCGATTTGCGTATTTTCGCCGTAGCCAAAGCGCTTGAAGAAGGCTACACGGTAGACCGCATACACGAACTATCCAAAATCACCCCGTGGTTCCTGGAAAAACTGAAAAACATCGTAGACTATACGAAAGTACTGTCTGCCTACAATAAGATCGAGGATCTGCCGGAAGATGTGCTAAAGGAAGCTAAACGCCTGGGATTCTCCGACTTCCAGATCGCCCGCTATGTTGAAAATCCGGAAGGCAACATGGAAAAGGAAAACATCCGCGTGCGTAACCTGCGTAAGAAATTAGGTATCCTGCCGAGCGTAAAACGCATCAATACGATCGCCTCGGAACATCCCGAACTGACGAACTACTTGTATATGACATACGACGGTAGCCAGCACGATATCTCTTACTATCCGAACGACAAGAGTGTCGTGATCTTAGGTTCGGGAGCTTATCGCATCGGTTCTTCCGTAGAGTTCGACTGGTGTTCGGTGAATGCCGCACAGACAGCCCGCAAGTTAGGCTACAAATCCATCATGATCAACTACAATCCGGAAACGGTTTCCACCGATTATGATATGTGCGACCGCCTGTACTTCGACGAATTATCATTCGAGCGTGTGCTGGATGTCATCGATCTGGAACAGCCCCGCGGTGTCATCGTGTCGGTAGGCGGACAAATCCCGAACAACCTTGCCATGAAGCTTTACCGCCAGTCGGTACCCATCCTCGGTACTTCACCCATCTCCATCGACCGTGCCGAAAACCGCAACAAGTTCTCAGCGATGCTCGACCAGCTAGGTATCGACCAGCCCGCCTGGCAGGAACTGACCAGCCTGGAAGACGTAGAGAAATTCGTGGAAAAAGTAGGTTATCCTGTTCTGGTGCGCCCATCGTACGTATTAAGCGGTGCTGCAATGAACGTATGCTACGATGAAGAAGAATTGAAGCGTTACCTCCAAATGGCAAGTGAGGTTTCAAAGCAATACCCTGTAGTGGTATCCCAATTCATGCAGGAAACCAAGGAAATCGAATTCGATGCCGTGGCACAAAACGGCGAAATTGTAGAATATGCCATCTCTGAGCACATCGAATATGCCGGTGTACACTCGGGTGATGCCACTTTGGTCTTCCCCGCACAGCAGATATACTTCTCGACAGCTCGCCAAATCAAGAAAATCAGCCGGCGCATCGCACAAGAGCTGAATATCTCCGGTCCGTTCAATATCCAGTATCTGGCACGCAAAAACGAAGTAAAGGTTATCGAATGTAACTTGCGTGCTTCACGCAGCTTCCCTTTCGTATCGAAAGTATTGAAACGCAACTTCATCGAAACAGCCACACGCATCATGCTCGATGCTCCCTACACCCGTCCCGACAAGTCGGCATTCGACATCGACTGGATAGGCGTAAAAGCTTCCCAGTTCTCGTTTGCGCGTCTGCAGAATGCCGACCCGGTATTAGGAGTAGACATGTCATCTACCGGAGAAGTAGGCTGCTTGGGTGATGATTTCGACGAAGCCCTGCTGAATGCAATGATAGCCACCGGATACAAGATACCGAAAAAATCCATCCTGCTTTCTTCGGGTGCCACAAAATCAAAAGTCGACCTGTTGGATGCCAGCCACGAACTGAGCAAGAACGGCTACCACATCTATGCCACAGCTGGTACAGCCACGTTCCTCAATTCACACGGCATTCCTACCACTCCGGTATTCTGGCCCGATGAACGTCCACATGCCGAAAACAACGTAATGAAGATGATTGCCGGTCATAAGTTTGACCTGATTGTAAACATTCCGAAAAATCACACCAAACGTGAACTGACCAACGGATACCGTATCCGCCGGGGTGCCATCGACCATAACATCCCGCTTATTACCAATGCCCGCCTGGCAAAAGCCTTTATCGAAGCTTTCTGTCAGATGAAGCAGGAAGACATCAAGATAAAGAGTTGGCAAGAATATAAATAAAGGAATAAAGTAGTTGGGGCGTCAACGCCTCAACTACTTTATTCTTTTAACCTCAAAAAAACAAAATTTGTATGCTACTATTCATTTCGTGTGCCAAAACCATGACCGAACGTCACCCCCGGGTCACCTTACCTTTTACCACCTTACCCTACTTCGAAAACGAAGCCCGGGCAAACGCTATGGAAATGAATCAATTCAGTGCCGATGATTTAGGCAAACTGCTCCATATCAATACCAAGCTGGCTGCCGAGAACTACCTGCGCTATCAGAACTTCTTTTCACCCGACACACCTTCACTCCCCGCCTTGCTGGCATATACAGGTATGGTATTCAAGCACATTAACGGCTCATCATTTACGCCCGATGATTTCACTTATGCACAAGAGCATCTGCTTATCACTTCCTTTTTGTACGGTTTGTTGCGTCCGCTCGACCTGATTCATTCCTACCGTCTCGAAGGCAACGTATGCCTGCCTAAACACGATTGCACAATGTTTGATTACTGGAAACCCATACTGACCAGCTGGTTTATCGAAGCCATCCGTAAGCAGGGAGGCATACTTGTCAATCTTGCCAGTGCAGAAATGAAAGACCTGTTTCATTGGGAACGCATCACCGAAGCCGTGCACGTCATTACCCCTGATTTTTTGGTACAAAAAGAGGGAAAGCTCAAAAGCATTACCGTCTACGCCAAAATGTGTCGCGGAGAAATGACCCGCTTTCTCTTAAAAAATCGGATAGAAGCCCCCGAACAAATCAAGACATTCAAATGGGAAGGCTTTACCTACCGCCCTGAAGCCAGTACTCCCAACCATCCGGTCTTTGTGCTAGAATAATTGTCGAGGACCGGTCTGTACTGATATCAGAAAGAGAATATAATCTGGTAAAAGTCCGCAACCGGCCTATAAAGACCGGTCGATTACGGACAGATTATTCAGTTATATTGAGCGATTGAGTTTCCATTTCGTACGAAACGGTATAGATTGTGCCGGAAGCGATTGTCTGATAAGAGCCTGTATCTGTTAGAGGCTCATTATCTTTATTGGTAGCAGTCAATGTATAGCTGAATGTTGTTTCTCCTGCATAGGTGAAGTAAGCGGTTTCACCGGACTGCAAAGCGACTGTTCTGCCACCCACTTTTACACTCAACGTACAGGAAGGGAAAACTTCTTTATATTCTTCGGGGAACTGAAACGATACGCCGAAGTTTGTCATCGGGACTTCTACCTTGACTTGGGTAGTCTGCTCGGTCAAGATTTCAAACTTCTTTTCCGCATAATAAACAGGTGTACCCTTATCCTCATTCGTCCACTCGCTTTCCTTTCCATAGTCGCTGCTATATACTTTAAGGGAATACCCCGTACCGGCTTCCAATTCGATTTTGTTTGCCAACTCGGTTTCGGTCAAAGTCTGAACGGTTTCTTCATCCTTGAGGATTTCAATCGTTAACGGTTCTTCATCAGCACGCGAAGAAACTACATGTACTTGGGTTGTTGCTACCGATAGTTCGGATACAGAAAGATAGCCGTAGCCTGTTTCTGCATTGAGCATTTCTTCCTGCTGACAGCTTGCTAAGAGGAAGATTCCTAATAATAAGTATAGTAGGTTTCGTTTCATATTTGCTTGCTTTTATTTTTCATAAATTAATTGGACATCGTCGATAGTTAGGACACTGCCATTATGATAGTTCCCTTCAGAAACCATGCCTTGCAAATTATTATTTTCTGTTTCCTCTACATCTGAACAATTTGCAGAAGAAGAAAAAACTATATACATATGTGTTATATCCAAATATATATTACTATATTCTATAGATATTGTATTATGAGTAAAACTTGTGATTGATTCAGAACCAGTTAACTCTCCATATCCAATACGTGTAACATTTCCATCATTACTTCTATTTTCTAAGACAACCCATACTTTAAAAGAATCTCCATTATAAGGAGAATATGTATAATAAAATTCAACACTTGTTGGACGAGAAGAGTATGACATTCCATAGTCATAAGTTTCAGGACCATCTTCATGTACAAAACTATATTTACCAATAAATAACTTTCCTGCAGCAATATGGCGAATCAAACTACTTGTATTACCCCAGTTATTATCCCAACCAACGGTACGTAAAGCAGCAGCTTTTCCACTACGCCCCTCTACACTATAAGTCGACGGATTAAGGTTAAATGTAGAATATACATTTGGATCCCCTTCAAAAGTTTTAGCATTAACACATGCCCAAATATTATTGTTTGGACTATTTCCATAAACATCTCTCCAATTAAAAACATTTGTACCTACACATAATTTTTTTGTTATGGTATTCCACTCCTCCATATCTCCATACTCTAAAGGTGTTTCTGGATAAGTAGAAACTTCCGCCACTTCCCCCGGCACAGCACCACGATACAATCCACGAATATAATAAGTAGTACCCGACTGCAATTGGTCTTGGCGCATTCCATCACTTAAATTCGTCCAGCCCGTTTGACCATCAGCACTATACTGATAAGTCATGTCGCTGCTCAGTTTGGTGAAATCACCACTTGTTACTTGCTCTTCACGCAAAGCATTCACCGTAAACTCTTTAGTCCAAATATTTCCCGGATAAGCATCCACAGTAAATACCGGCTTATTGCAAGTCAACGTATAAACACGGTTTGCTTCCGCATCTTCACTGCTCCAGCGGTTATTCGCCTGTACATCTATTTCAATAGAATTATTAGTAGGAACACCTGCATTGGTCTGCAACTTGGCAATCAATCCGCTTAAATCGATGCTTTCCGGTTTATCTCCTATCGAAGGGAGCGTTATGCCTAAAGCCTGTTCGATAGTTACTTTATCTGTAGATAATAAATATTCTGTCTCTTTATCCAATGACGCAAACTGCTCATCCTCGAAATTAAACTTAAACTTGATGTCCTGCAAAGCCGAAGAGAGATCCAAATTCAAAGCAGCCTGCTTCTGTTCGGTCTCTACAAAAGCCAATGTATTATTGCTATCAAATCCCGTAGCCTTCACTTTCGGTTTCGGCAACCACTTCATAGGAATCGTTTCAGATACGGTTACTTCATTTACTTCCACTTTACTGATTTCTATCTTCACGCCCGGCACTACCGCACCTATTTTCAGCGTAATGACACAATGTGCTCCGGCTGCAAATGTAGCCGGGTCTGAAAACTTGTCATCGGTCAAAGTCTGCACCACTTCTTCTCCACCGTCCTTAAGAATCCCTCTAAATTCAAATGTCGGTGTAGACCCTGCACGATAGTAAGCACTTTTGACACCGTCAATCAGTGCGCTATCTCCTGCCACCAAGACATTCAGTTCGCATTTCGAAAACTGGTCTTCAAACTTTAAAGCACCTCCATCGCTGAACACTACCGAAGCCAACGCATTCGCAACCTTACATTTTACGTTTACAGTCTTCGATTCTCCGTCTGCCAACTCCGCTTCGGCAGTCCCTTTATAATAAGGGGCATCCAGAGCCAAAACCGAATCTCCGCCATGCGTTGCTTCTATCTCATACCTACCAGCAGATGCCGGAATCAACTGGTTTGTGTACGAACCGTTATACAGTTCGCTTCCTGTTCTTTGATTCGTTATTTTCAAATTGAATTGCGAAGCCACAGGTTTGCCCAACTCTTCAGGCGTACTGCGTGAATCTACCTTTACATCTTCCGCCAACGATACCAGAAAACCCGTCTTGCCTGTTTGCGACAGGTTTTCTTCCTCACTGCATGCTACAAAAAGCACGCCCAGCAATGTTGCCACTAAAAACCTTACCTTATTCATATACCAATTCCATTTCGTCTAACCAAAGTGTACTGCCTACTCCTCCTATAAAATAATCACCATATTTACTTGCCGAAGCTACGATAACAATGTAACGGGGCGTGCGGTTATTCGCACGATATTCCAGCGGAATGGTAATCTGCTGGTACGATGAAGTTGTTTGCGCCGAGATAAATTCTCCATATGCGATGATGTTCGCATCGTTTTTATCAAACATCTGCCGCTTCGATGGAGCAGTACGTATTTCATAAGGCTCCGATTTATCGGACAAAGCAATATAAACATGACACGAATCCGGACGCCCACGCAGGTTTTCCAACTCTCCTACACTATTCCCTATTTTATTAATTGTAGTTGACGTATACTTATAATAAAAACGCAATGCCGTAGGGAATGTGGTAAAAGGTTGCCCGAAATGTAAAATACCATTCGTACCATCCAGCGCAAAATCACCCGTAAAGATATTGCCAGCCCCTAACTTGATAACAGCATCTTTTGATTCCAACAAAGCTGCCTGCCCGGATACTGCATCCGAAGTAGGAGTTGTCAGATTACTAAGAAATTGAGCAGCACCCGGATTCCCACTTCCCCAAAAACTACTGCCTGAGACATTGGGAATATATACTTTCCCATCCATATACCAATTTTCGAACCCTCCGTTTTCCAACGGAGTAGCAGGGGCAGTGGTAAACGATTGTTCTGCTCCTGCTACTCCGTCTACGCTTACCCGATATTGATAAGTAGTGCCGGCACTTAGCCCGCTAAATTCTGCCGCATACGATGTCCCTCTTACCGTTACAGCCGATGAAGACAATTCCGTCCACGTGCTTTCACTTTGCGTTTTATATTCTACCACTGGTGTCTTCCCATTTTGAATACTGCCGTTCAGCGAAGCGGTAGTGACACGGGCAAACACATCACCCGTTGCCGCTCCGCTACTTTCCTGATGATAGACATATACCCGCCAGCGATAGGACATTTCTTCCCAACCGTATGTAGCATAAAAATCCACAGGGGAAGAAAAGTCGAAAGTATCAAACTCCGTAGGATCGGGAGCAACCGTTCCATGTGCACCTGCCAAATTAAACGAAGTCACCTTAATGGCATTCAACGGCTGTTCGGAATCTACATAAATAATGACCGTCCGTGTATTGGTGTCAATAATCGGATTGCCAATCTGATTTTGCAGCATAATCTGCCGGTCGATAATCTGCTCCACCGTCACCGTCCAATCGTAATCCTGATATGTACGCAAAGTGAAATGCACAGGTTGAGTAAAATCCATGCGTGTATCCATCGACAAGGGCAGGTCATCAAGTGAAGCAAAGCCTGAACGTGGAAAACGAGCATAATCCCGGCAAGCAGCAGAGTCGGGAATCAGCTCTGCCTCATTAGAAACCGTCAGACGGGTAATACGCAACTCGCTAAGATCTACTGAATCGTCTACATACAGCGTCACAGGACGGTTCTGTTCGCTGATAGTTGCCTGCACGTTTCCGCCATCCTCTCCGGCACGCTGTCCTTCCACTTCCAAAGCCGTGATGTTGCCATACACAATGGGATAAGGGATATCATTATCTATCTTGCAAGAGGAAAGGAAAAGCACACCTAACGCCATACATCGTAACAGAACGGCGAAAGTCCATTGACCAATTGATTTTCTCATACAATACAAAAATTCTTCATTCATCATTCTTCATTCATCATTTTTAGAGATAGAACGTCATGCCGATGTTGATGGAAAACAGGTTTATCTTAAAGTTTCCCGAACTGGTCCGGCGCTTTCCGGTTTCCACTTGATTCGTATTCTGGTCTTGCCACTTGAAGTCAAATCCCATGATGTCCATCGACACTTCAACCGCTGCCCAGTCGGTCACAAAAGCAGTCATGCCCGGCGCAATGCCTATCTGCAAGTGGTTGGCAGTCTGGTAAGTTCCATCATATTCTGTCCCCGAACCCGTAGAGTTCTTTCCCTCACTATATCCGTAAGTAAGACGCACTTCATTGAACAGACCGAAAATCTTACTTTTCCCTATCGGCATATAAGTACGCAAAAAACCTGATACCTCATATTTGTGTTGCAGGTAGTACAGGTCGCTCAGACTGATGTTCAAGTCATCTCCCAAATTAAGGTCAAAATTGGGCATATCCAGATAAGCACGGTCGTAAGTGAAGCGGAAACCTGCCGCCATGTTGTTGGCAAAAAAATAGCCGAAGTAGGGACTGACTTTGAAACTGTATCCCTCCCCTTGCACGTCTTTCAAGACCAAAAAGTTCAAATTATCTTCCTCATGCTCGGAATACGAAATGCTTCCTCCTGCCATCCATTGCCCTTTGGGGATGAATACCGATTCCTGCACACCCCGGTCGATGCGCTTGAACTTCCGTCTTTCTTTCTGTGCTCCTGCCGTAAGCGTCACGCCTACCAAAAGCACAATGGCTAAAAGTAATCTTTTTGTCATGTAAAAGGTTATTTCGATGTATAAATGCTTAGACACTACAAATGTCATTCTGAACGAAGTGAAGAATCTCGCGTACATCCACATCAAGTGGCAGAGATCCTTCGCTACGCTCAGGATGACATTACTAAGCTATCTTATTTGTTTTTCCAAATAGCAGGTGTTCCTTCGTAGACAAGGCTGAAATCATCTACATAGAGGGTACTTCCTTTACCACCTGTGAAATAATCACCGTATTTGCTGGAACTGCATACGATTATCAAATGCGTAGGCTGTTCACCAAATTGACTTTCTTTATATTGCAACGGTATATTGAATTCCTTCCATTCACCATTTGTATTAACACATTGGTCAACAGGTAGTTCTCCGTACGCAATAAACTGATCATTATTCCAAATATTTTGGGCTGTAAGAAGAGTCTCTGTTTTCGTATTGTCTACTTGATATGTCCCTTTCGACAGAATAATGAAAATAGAGCACAAATCCATATCACCTTTACTTACTGTATTTGCAGGTTGATTACCGCCAACATAATCTATTGCTACCGGTTTATATTGATACCACCCCTTAAAAGCAATAGGACGAGAAGTAAATGGCTGACCAAAATCAATTTTAGCTCCATTTGTCCCTACCAAACCATTGAAACGACCATAATAAAGACTTGCAGCAGCTAATTTAATAACAGCATATTGAGTTTCAAGCATGGCTGCAGAACTACCTCCATATTTTACATCCGTACTTTGGGTTGTTGGGTTAAAGCCAAAAGACCCTGACCCTGGATTACTTGTATCCCATTTATAGGTTCCATTATTAAATTCAGTTTGTGATGTTGCATACCACGTATGAGTTTTGAAAATTGTTCCTTCAACATTGTCATACCAATTTTCAAATCCGGCATTTTCTAATTGTTCTTGTGTAGCTTCTCCTTCAGCTGGTGCCGCTGCGGTTTTAATCGATTTAGCACCTTGAATCTCAACCTCATCTACATTTACCAAACGATATTCATATTCAGTATCTGCGGTCAATCCCGATATAAATGCCGTATAAACGCCATCCTTTTCCGTTGTTTTCACGTCAATCCAACCTTCATCATCCGCTTCCGAAACTCTTGACTGAGAAGAAACAGCTTCACGATATTGAAACTTAATGCCTTCTGCGCTAACTCCGGTTCCGAATGTCAGGTTCTCTGCTTTTAAATAAACAAGATTATCCCATACACCCGTAGTTGTAGTCGCTCCAGTAGTTGGTTTAGTCGATACATTGAAGGTATACGAATATTCGTGCGTAGTAGGATCCACAGTAACCGAAATGCCGCTTTCGCCTGTACCCGACTCCTTAATATTTAAGATGAAATGATCGCGAGCTTTCACCGGATTACCTTCCGCATCGGTCAATTCCTTACGCATCGAGTGCGAATCGCCATCTTTATTCACCACGGTAATAGATGCGAACAATTTTGTTACAGGGAAATAACCAGAACGAGTTTCCTCTGTGTCAAAAGCTAAACTGTATACAGCAGGAGTGCCGTCATTCGGAACTTCATCATTATCTACTGTTGCAGCGACAGAACGTACTTTAGCTATTAATGCAGGGTCAAAATTCACAGTCACCTTCACATTTGCCAACTTACAGATTATAGTTTCATTCGCTTCTCCATTGGCTGTAATGGTTACTTCTTTACTTCCTGTATAATAAGGAATATCAAAACCGGCATCCTTGCCATCGAATCCATTAGAAGAAGCCTTTATTGTGTACTTGCCTACCGGCAATTCAATTTGTTTACCACCCCAAAGCTCCCAATCTTCGGTCTCTTTTACCGTTTCACCTTCAGCATTTACAATCTGTACAGCGATTTGTTCAGGCTTGTAATTCTCAGGAACTACACGCGAGTTGGTACTCATATCTTCGTTTACCGTCAGACGAAGATAGCCCGTTGCTCCTCCTGCCAAGCTTTCTTCTTCCTGACAAGCAAAGAAGAAGAGGGTGATCGCAATTAATAAAATAGTATATATTCGTTTCATAATTTATTATTTCCTTAATTTGCAGCATTGACAATTACGCTTAAACTACTCTCTGCAGTCCCATTGCTATCCTGTACTACAATATTAAACTTATGACCGTCAGTTAAAGTCAGTCCCATATTATTTAAAGCCTCAAAAAAAGCATCCACGGGGAATTCATATTCTTTATCTCCTGTATTGGGAGCCTCTAACCCTGGGGCTAATTCGGCAACAACATTAGCCAAATTATCTTCATCAACTAACTCAGCACCAGACAAGAAGTCAATCTGATACACTGAAGCAACTCCTTGTAACATTCCTCCAAACATCTGGTTATCGGGAACAATTTGTACTTTTACACTTTCTAATCCAACAGAAGATTTAATTACAGCTATAGCATCATCTGACAAATTATCAGGAAGAGTATAAGACAATTGATTTATTGTTATTGTTGGCAATTCCGGATCTTGTGGTTTTTCCGGTTCATCCTCATCTCCACCAGCTCCTGGTTCTTCCGGTTCTTCAGAACTACCTCCACCCGGCTTAACCGTTACCGGCACATCTTCTGGATATTCATCAAATGAAACACTTGCATTAATCGTAATGCCGCTACCTTGGATACCTGTCGGATCTTCTGAAGTCTTTTCTTCCATTTGGATAGTCAACGCATCGCTGCCTGCCCAATTGCTGTCATCAGGTTTAGACAAGAGACGCGATTCGGTGACCTCCTGCCCTCCGCCCGTCGGCGTAGCGGTAATAGCGACCTTGATTTCTGTAACATTCTCTGCTACTAGCCAATAAACTGCAGCCGGATTCTTGTCTGTTTCGTCAAAATTCAAGATATTGTCACTACCATCGTTTATCGTAATGTCCCACGATTCAAACTTCGCCAAGAAATTTGCTGTATAAGTAAGCTGAATCTTCATGTTCTTCATGGTACACTTCACCTCGGCAGAAGATTCCACTCCCGCAGTAATCTTAATAGGTGTCGTACCCTCATAATAAGGAGTAGCCATCTGCGGCTCCAGTTCAGCATTGGAATGCGCCGTTACGGTATATTCGCCTATGGGCAGTTCCACCTTGTCCCCGTTTTCCGCCTTCAAGGCTGCATAGCTTTCGTATTCCTTGGAGTAAGAAGGGTCAGTCACACCAGTAATGGTTACCGGGAACTCATCGGCACTGACTGCTACACCTACGTTTTCATTTTTTCCGTCATCGGTCACATCGTCTGCACGCGAAACCACACTGTTTTGCGAAGCGTTGACCGCTACACCCAAACTCAGGTATCCCACTTCGGAAGTCCCCGCACCGCTGCCTTTCAGTTCATCTTTCATCTCGCACGATACGAGACCGGCACAAAGCAGCAGACATGCCGTTATTGTATTGAATAATTTCATACGTTGTTCTGTTTTAAAGTTTGTTTATCCATTAAAGCCAATCCGAAGGGATTTCGATATCGATAGGAATATCATTGACCGAATTGTCTATCTCAATAGTAATACCCACATTTCCAGTCGCTTCTTCCACTACTGGAGCAATGTTCAGCTTCCATGCCTTAGCAGCACTGATATCGTGTGTCCTTACAATATCACTGGCAGTTTTTCCTTCTTTATCTACCAGCTTAATGGTAGCGGTAAGTTTTTCTGAACTTGTGACCGCCATATAGACGGGGTCGGCATTATCCTTATTCCATGTATAATTACCTTCACCCAAAGCATCAGTTCCGGTAAACACCACATAATAATCATTGAAGTAATCTGCCATCTTGGCATCGAAGTTCACCGTTACCCGTGCACACTGTGGGGTGCAGTTCACCGTGGCAGTCGCCGTTTGGTCACTGTTCACATTAAAGCCAGCACTTCCTTCCATATACATTCCTTTCGTGGTAGCACCAACCCCCTTGTAGTCTTCACCAGTAAAAGCGAGCACCGTATAACTTCCGTTATCCAATTCTATCAAATCTTGTGGGATAGTCGTACCTGTCCATTCGCAACCTTCCACCACATTCCCGTCTTTCAGAATCTGTACGGTATAGTTAGCCAAATTGGTGTAATCTGATTCGGTAATAGCCCGCGACTGGAACTCTGTCCCTACATTCAGCGAAAGCTTCACCAAGCCTTTACCTTCTGCTGCGCCCTGCACCACCTCCTCATCTGAAGAGCAGGATGCAACAGATGCACCCATCACTAACAGCGCACAAAACATTACTACATACTTTTTCATCTTTCTCATGTTAAAATTGTTGTTGTTCGAGTTTTAAGTATTTAAGTTTGAGTTTCCCCAATTGTTCTTTTTTTTAGCATTTTGGCCTTTTCTTCAATAATTACGATGCTCTACTACTTTACTTAATTTTAAGCTTGTTAGCCTTTCATCCGTTTTTGTTTTTTAAGTTTCCGGTAACTCCACCAACGTACAAATATTGTATTTTCTTCACCATAACCGGAATATAAACCATAGAGCATCATTCATATTGTCCTTTTCTTAGGATCCGGTAAACACATTCATTCCCGACTCCAAATATACGGAATCCCCGTTTACTCTTTGTATTGTTATTTTTTTTCGTCTGCAAAATTGCAATCTTTCACAAAAACTCACAATATCTATTTTTATTATTTTTGTTCTATTTTTATTATCTGGTATTTTTTTGTCTATTGATCAACTGAACGCAAAGACACAAAACGCTTCACCACCTTACCTGTACGGAATCGCCGCAATTGACCGAGACTCTGTGTCCTTCGTGACAAACAATCGTCCGGTACAGACATTACGTGTGTCTCATTTGTTAATTTGAAAAAATCTTTTATGCCTGATAATTATGGATTTCAAGATTAAAAAGTAACTTTGCCACCAAACACCAATCAATAGCATGGAAACAAACGAAAAAGAATTGCCTAAGATAGACCTGCCCGAAGACTGGGTGATAGGTACTGACATCAACAAAGACCTGCTGAGCCTGTATGCACATTATCCCGTAAGGCTGAAATGTGAAATGTTTGTAATGTGCCTTGCTGGAGAAGTGGAAGCCATGGTCAACCTGAACGAAATACAGGTGCGGCCCAACGATGTCATTACACTGATGCCAGGCACCATCTTCCAGATAAACGAAGTACGAGGTGACCTGAAAATCTATTTTCTAGGATTTTCTTCGGGATTTATCGAACGGAGCGGACAGTCGCGTTCCATGCTGGACGCAATCTTCCTTACGTTAGGGCGGCCAGTTATCCCACTAAAATCCGAAGGAGCACTCATGATGGAAAAATACCTGCAGATGTTGATAGGTATGTACGAACAATTCAACGAAAAAATACGCCAGGAAATAGCCCCCAACCTATATGCTGACGTTCATACGGGTATCTCCATCATCTACAAAAGCCGGCATTATGACAAGATTTCCTTGTCGAAAAGCGAACTGATATGCCGCAGCTTCATGCAACTGGTCACCCAACACTACAACCAGACGCGCAACGTAAGCTGGTATGCACAAAAACTGGGTATTACGCATGCACATCTGTGCGCCGTAGTAAAACAGATAACGGGCAAGACATGCATTGATGTCATTTCATCGATGGTTATTATGGATGCCAAGTCACAACTGAAATCGACCAACCTCACCATACAGGCAATCTCCGACTCGCTGAACTTTGCCAACATCTCGTTCTTCGGCAAATATTTTAAACGCTATGTGGGTATCAGTCCGCTGGAATACAGGAAGCTTTAAGAAATTATCCTCAATGGCAAAGCCTCTACCACACTTGGGAACATCACGTAAAAATGATTTCAGGTATGCCTATGGACAATAATTGCCCAATACGCATGTCCGCAACCAGCCAGTCCAGCTAGGGTTGAAAACGCAGTAGCACTGCATTCGCTGATGAAGATATACTTCAACTGCTGATGAAGATATCTTCAACCGCCGATGAAGTATATATTCAACCGCACATGCAGTATATATTCATTTTTAAGGAGTATGTATTGGCTGTTGGCAAACATGCATTTTGACAAAAAACAAATCATCCTGAAACCAGCAATTTACTTTCCGATTTCAGGATGATTCACTATTTTGACATTATCAGATGTATACAGATTTATTCTGTTACAGCTTCATTTTCTATCGTTACATCATCAATATACAATGTACTTCCTACAGCCGCATTATAAGCCGCACCGTCTGCACTTGCCGAGAAGATAACGGCAAACTTGTATGTCTTGCTGGCATCATAGTCCTTTACATATTCCAAATTCAGTTCGAACGGAGTATATTCAGCTACAGTTTCTCCAGAACTGAAAGAAGCCATTGCCACAATCTTATCTGATGTATAGATAGTACTTCCATTCAACGTTTCATCTTCACTTTCCACTTCATACAAAACAGCACTGATGGCGCAAGCATCTTTCTGGTCTGCCTGCAATTCACCTGCAGCATTATAAAACTCTGCACCCGGAGTGTACTTATAATAACCTGATACTTTCACAGGCTTTTTATCATAAAGAATACCAAATTCAGTCGTTGCCATCGGGTCAGTCATAGCAGCAAAAGCATTAAACGTACCCAAGAACATAGAACCGGCAGTCACCTTCGGTATGGTTTGTCCAAAAATATTTCCACCTTGCGTATCAACCGATTCCAGCATAGCAGCTGTACTTCCCGAATAAGCATCTGTGGTCTGACGTACCGGATATTCACCCGTATAAGTAATGCCTCCCAAACTACCTAAGTTCTTTATCAAGGCTACGGCATCGTTACAAGTAGCCCAGCCTTCGGGATTTACCACTTCGGGAGACATAGCACCTTCAGGAGTAGCCCATGTTTCGAAATCGTACTGGATAAGGCTACCCATGCTGCAAGAAACAGTATAAGTCTTAGAAGTACCATCTTCGGCTACTACAGTAAATGTAGCCGAGCCACTTGCAAAACTTACAGCCGAACCGCTTGCCGGAGTTACCGTAGCACCGGCTGAAACTTCAATAGTCGGAACCAAAGCACTTACATCACCATCTTCTTCTGCCTTGAAAGTAATAGTAGCATTTGCCTCATCTATTACCGGTTGAGAAAGTACTGCAGCATTGGCAGCTACTGATGTATCGAATGTGAAAGATGTAATTTGTGCCGCACTGCTTTCGTTGCCAGTCAAGCGAGTACCGTCATAAGTAACCTTTACTACTTGATTCATGTTTCCCAGCGTTGCTGCAATATCTAAATCGATATGCAAGTTCCCATTATTAAAATACCCTGTTGCGTCTACATCGGCCGTCAACATGGTAGCAGAAACCGAAGTCGTACCCGTAAATTCATACCTACCTGCATTTTCTGTCAACGCACAATTATTCAAATTGATATCACCAACCTGAATGTCGCCAAAGGCAAAGTCTGCAATAGACAGATTGATAGCATTTGAGCCAGCCTCTGTCACGCTTATGCGCTGAGAAACAGAAGGCATATTCAGCGCATCTACCGTTATATTCAATGTACCTTTGTAATTTCCGGCAATTTCCTCATCGATCGGAATCACTACCGGAGTATCTTCGTCATCATCACTACACGAAGTGAAGAAAGGCATCGTGCAAAGCACGGCAAACACATAAAAAAACAAATTCTTTTTCATTTCTTTCTAATTAAAGTTTAGTTAATCAACAAATATCTTATACGAGTTGTTGTAAATCAAGCGCAAAAATGGGACAAATTCCCAATATATACAAGGTCTATTTATATAATCTTTGTCCCATTTTTAAAAGGATATCATAAATAAGCCAAAAATCAGCCTATTAATCGGCACAAATTTCAGATTCGGATAAAAACCTGTTTAGAAACCGTTTTGAATTTCTCTCATAACATAATGTTATAAGTAAAACAGGCTCTAAAAAAGTAAGGCTGCATTCCCCCTTACCGAAAACGCAGCCTATATATAATAAGGTATATACCTGATTAAGCTTTTACACGGCCAACGTATGAACCATCGCGTGTATCCACTTCAATCATTTCATCTTGGTTGATAAACAAAGGTACACGTACGGTAGCACCTGTTTCTACCGTAGCAGGCTTGGTGGCATTGGTAGCTGTATCACCTTTCAAACCCGGTTCGGTATAAGTCACTTTCAGCTGTACCTTCACCGGCAATTCAGCGTAGAGAATAGTCTCTGTAGAAGCATCTGATACGACATCTACCACCATTTCTTCTTTCAAGAAATCAACGCCTTCAATCAGGTCGCGAGCGATGGGCACTTGTTCGTAAGTCTCCTGGTTCATAAAGATATAATCTTCACCTTCTTTATAAAGGTACTGATAAGGACGACGCTCTACACGTACATCTTCCAGCTTTTCGCCGATGTTGAAGCGGCGTTCCAACACATATCCGTCTACCACATCTTTCAGCTTCGTACGCATAAAGGTATTTCCTTTACCCGGTTTTACATGCAAAAAGTCGATGCAAAAATACAACTTGCCATCCATACGGATTGCGGTTCCAATCTTAATGTCTTGAGCATTAATCATAACTGAATTCTTTATTTATGTTATTATTGATTTGTATTCATCACTATCAATTCGGGTGCAAAATTAATCTAAATCACGAAAAAACACAAAAAGATTTGTCTAAAAATGATTTAGCCATTTGGTTTATTTAAAAAAAGTCACTACTTTTGCAGCCCGAACGCATGGAATAATAACATAATTAGATACGAAAAATGAAAAGAACTTATCAACCCTCGAACAGAAAGAGAAAAAACAAACACGGTTTCCGTGAAAGAATGGCAACTGCTAATGGCCGCCGCGTATTGGCTGCACGCCGCGCTAAAGGTCGTAAGAAACTGACTGTCTCTGACGAATATAACGGCGTTAAAGCATAAGTCCGAGACAAAAGAAAAAGCTAAGAGCCGCAAGATGCTGAGACAGTGTTTTGTGGCTTTTCTTTTTTATTGTATCTTTGCAGGCATAACCAAAGACTGATTTTCATAAGACTAAGATTATGATAAAGCTGAAAGATTTTTTCTCGTTCAAGCAAAACCGCTTCTTCTGGCTGAACATCATCGGAATGGTGGTAGTGATTCTGGCAGCCATTGGCGGAACATTGTTCTGGCTGGATGCCTATACACATCATGGGCAATCGTATCTTGTCCCCAACGTCAAGCACAAGTCATTGGAGCAAGCACAACTCTTGCTTCAGAACCAAAACATGCAGGGCGTAGTGGTAGACTCTACATACGTGAAAGAACTCTCTCCGGGCATCATACTCGAACAAAAGCCTGAAGGAGGGATGCGCGTAAAAGAAGGACGCACCATATATCTTACTATAAACACACGGGAGGTTCCCCGTGTGCGAATCCCCGACATTATCGACAACAGTTCCGTACGTCAGGCTGCTGCAAAGCTGAAAGCCATGAAATTCAAACTGACCGAACCGGAACTGGTACCTGGAGAACAAGACTGGGTATATGGCATCAAATATCGGGGCAAGAGCCTGAAGTCGGGTGACAAAGTGCCATTCGAGGCTGTCCTGACGTTGTGCATCGGAAACACTCACCTGCGTGACTCCCTTGCTACCGATACTTTAGGACTCAACCTGGAACAGGAAAGCGAAGCACAAGTAGATGACTCTTGGTTCTAAAAAAGACAATACAGACAGACGAATGGAAGAAAACGACATCACTGAGCTGGACGACTCATTGGACGATATCGAACCGGTAAACTCCTCGTCCGGATTATACGAACATTTCAGGGTTACCGTAGACAAAGGGCAAACACCGGTACGCATCGACAAATACTTGTTTGAACGTATCGTCAACGCATCGCGCAACCGTATCCAAACGGCTGCAGATAACGGATATGTCATGGCAAACGGGAAACCCGTAAAAAGCAGCTACAAAGTAAAGCCGCTTGATGTGTTGACCGTCATGATGGACCGTCCCCGGTATGAAAACGACATTATCCCCGAAGACATCCCTCTGGATATTGTGTACGAAGACGATGACTTGATGGTGGTAAACAAACCGGCGGGGCTGGTGGTACACCCGGGTTGCGGAAACTATCACGGCACGTTGGTAAACGCCATCGCCTGGCACCTGCGCAATGTGCCTACGTATGACCCGAACGACCCGCAAGTAGGGCTGGTGCACCGCATAGACAAAGACACGTCCGGCCTGTTGGTCATAGCCAAGACTCCGGATGCCAAAACCCATCTGGGCATGCAATTCTACAACAAAACTACAAAACGTGAATACAATGCACTGGTATGGGGCATCATCGATGAAGACGAAGGAACCATCGAGGGCAATATCGGGCGTAACCCGAAAGACCGTATGCAGATGGCGGTGATGAGCGACCCTACGCAAGGGAAACATGCCGTAACGCATTATCAGGTACTGGAACGTCTGGGATATGTCACCCTCGTGAAATGCGTACTCGAAACCGGACGCACGCACCAGATACGTGTACACATGAAACACATCGGACACGTACTGTTCAACGACGAGCGTTACGGAGGGCACGAAATATTGAAAGGAACTCATTTTAGTAAATACAAACAATTTGTGAACAATTGCTTCGCCATTTGTCCCCGGCAAGCGCTGCACGCCAAGACACTGGGATTCGTTCACCCCCGCACAGGCAAGGAACTGTTTTTCACTTCCGAATTGCCCGAAGACATGACACATTTGCTGGAAAAATGGAGAGCATACATCAGTAATCGAGAAGAATCATGAAACGTATCATTGCTATCGTAGCAGGAGGAGACTCATCGGAACACGATGTTTCCATGAAAAGTGCAGAAGGAATTTATTCCTTCATCGATAAAGAAACTTATAAAGTATATACCATAGAGTTGGGACACAAAGGCTGGAATGCCATCCTGGAAGACGGCTCGAAGAGCACGGTCGACAAAAACGACTTCAGCTTTATGGAGAACGGGCAAAAGATAAAGCCCGACTTCGCCTACATCACCATCCACGGCACACCGGGCGAGAACGGCATCCTGCAGGGCTATTTCGAACTGCTCGGCATCCCTTACTCCACGTGTGACGTATTGGTATCCGCACTGACTTTCAACAAGTTCATGACAAACCAATATCTGAAAAGCTTCGGGATACGTATCGCAGAATCCATGCTGGTACACAAACGGAACGGCATCAGCGATGAAGAAGTAATCGAGAAAATCGGACTGCCTTGTTTTATCAAGCCCAATGCCAGCGGTTCGAGCTTCGGCGTAACCAAGGTGAAAACCAAAGAACAAATCCAACCTGCCCTGCAAGCGGCTTTCGCCGAATCGGATGACGCCATGATAGAAGCCTATATGGACGGCATTGAACTGGCGAACGGATGCTACAAGACACGGGACAAGTCGGTGGTGTTGCCTATCACGGAAGTGGTCAGCAAGAACGAGTTTTTCGATTTCAATGCCAAATACAACGGACAGGTGACCGAAATCACCCCCGCACGTCTCAGCCCCGAACTGACCGGACGCGTACAAAAGCTCACCTCTGCCATTTACGATATTCTGGGATGCAAAGGATTGGTACGTGTAGACTATATCATCACCGAAGGCGAAAAAATCAACTTGCTTGAAATCAACACCACTCCGGGAATGACCGCAACAAGCTTCATTCCACAGCAAGCACGTGCCGCAGGCATCAATATGGAAGAAATTATGACCGACATCATAGAAGACAACTTCTCGGAATGAAGAATGAAGAATTAAGAATGAAGAATTGCTTTGCCTGCATGGAATTCTTCATTCTTAATTCTTCATTCTTCATTTAAAATGCTTACCTTTGAAGACAAAATTTAAAACCAAACGCCATGAACATTCCAGCCGAATTCGATGAAATACGTCCGTATACCCCAGAAGAGCTTCCACAGATATTCGATGAACTACTTGCCGACCCCGCTTTTCAGGCTGTCATCAGCCTGATTATGCCAGGCATGCCTCTTGATATGCTGAGCCATAAGCTGCACCAGTGCAAAAACAACCTGGAAGTACAAAAAACCATATTCTATCCGTTGCTGCACCAAATCATCAAAGAACACAGCGACGGCTTCACACTGAATGCTTCTTCACTGACCGACAAGGAAAAGAACTACACCTTCATATCCAATCACCGTGATATCGTGCTTGACCCTGGATTTCTTTCCCTCGGACTGCTAGACAACCATTTCCCTACTACAGTAGAAATAGCTATCGGTGACAACCTGCTTATCTACCCATGGATCAAGAAACTGGTACGAGTGAACAAATCATTCATCGTGCAGCGTGCCCTCAGTATGCGCCAGATGTTACTTTCATCTGCACGCATGTCACGCTATATTCATTTTGCCATTACACAGAAAAAAGAAAATGTATGGATAGCCCAACGGGAAGGACGCGCTAAGGATTCGAACGACCGGACACAAGAAAGTGTACTGAAAATGCTGGCACTGGGAAGCACAGGAGACATCATCGACTACCTGAAGGAGCTGAACATTGTTCCCACTTCCTTGTCGTATGAATACGACCCGTGCGATTTCCTGAAAGCCAAGGAAATGCAGCAAAAGCGAGATATCGAAAACTTCAAGAAAAGCCAGCAAGACGACCTGACCAATATGCAGACGGGCATCTTCGGATATAAAGGCAGAGTCTATTTCCAAACGGCTCCCTGCCTCAACAAAGAACTGGAGACCTTGCGCGGATTGCCGAAGAACGAGATTTTCATGAAAGCAGCCCAGCTTATCGACCTGCACATACACCGCAATTACCGCTTATATCCGGGCAATTACATCGCATACAACTTGTTAGAAGGGAAACACGAATTTGCCGGAAAGTATGACGAGAAAGACCAAGCGAAATTCGAAGCATACCTGCAAAAGAAACTCGACCTGATTGACTTGCCGAATAAGGACATCCCGTTCTTGCGGCAATGCATCCTGACCATGTATGCCAATCCGGTCATCAACCACCTGAAAGCATTAGAGGAATGAGCAAACAGATACTCCCTATCGCTTTTCTTCTTTGCCTGCTTCTTGCCGGAAGCTGCAAAGAAGAAACGTATGTCTACCCCAATGTCATTACCGAATTCATCGATATCCGGACAGACGAAAGCGGAACAATCACCCACTTGGTGGCAGACAATGGGAAGCGTTATGCCGTGCAGCCTCGTGAAGGCCTAAACGGGCTTCACGCCGACACCATCTACCGCACCGTATCTATTTATCAGTTTCTAACGGAAGAAACCAATTCAAGCGAAGCGGAAGTAATGCTCTATTCCAGCAAAATCGTCATTTCACCCCATCCGGCTAAAGCATCCGAATGGAAAGACAGCATCTATACCGACCCGGTGGATATTCAGAGTATATGGCTTTCAGGCAATTACCTGAATCTGATAGCAGAAGTAAAACGGAAAGACCAGGCACATGCTTTCCATTTCATTGAAGACAGCATCTCTACCGATTCTCAAGGCGTACGTACATTATACCTACGGCTTTTCCATAACAGCAACCAGGATTACGAAGCATTCACCGACCTGACTTATCTCTCCGCTCCGCTTCGGAACTACCAAGACACCCTGCGCACCGGAGACAAAATATGCTTCCGCATCCACACTTATAAAGAAGGACAAACCTACAGAGAATTCACCTATTAAAAAATTCCCTACTTATGATTAAACCACTTTATTTCTTTTTTTTCGTAATTGTTTGCCTGCTTGGACTGATGGCATGCAGTGCCAGACCGCAAGACAAATTCAAGAATCTCACAGCCGATGAGTTCGACCGCTTGATTCAAGATGAAAACGTGCAACGGGTAGATGTGCGTACGGTAGCAGAATATAGTGAAGGGCACATTCCGGGCAGCTTGAACATCAATGCACTGGAAGACCATTTTGCTGCTGCTTCCGAAGAAATGCTCGACAAAGACCGTCCTGTGGCTGTATACTGCAAAAGCGGACGCAGAAGCCGGAACGCCGCCCGCATCCTTACCAACTTAGGATATAAAGTCTACAACCTCGACAAAGGATTTGACAATTGGAAAGAATACGGCAAGGAAGTGGAGAGATAATTAATAGTTAATAATGAATAGTTAATAGTTAATAGTGGGAAGTGTTTTCTGCCATTCGTTATTAACTATTCATTATTAACTATTCACTTACAACATTTACAACGCTTGCAACATACGCTTCAGCACTACCGTAGCGGAGATTTCACGGTTAGCGGCTTCGGGGATAACCAATGAAGTGGGTGCTTCAATTACATCATCGGTCACAATCATGTTGCGGCGCACCGGAAGGCAATGCATGAAGAAGGCATCGTTCGTAACCTTCATGTGGTCAGTATCTACCGTCCAACTCATGTCCTTGCTTAACACTTTACCATAATCGGCAGGATTGGTCACGCCCGGACATGCCCAGTTCTTTGCATAGATGAAGTCAGCCCCTTCGAAAGCCTTCATCTGGTCGTATTCTACTTTGGCGCCACGTACAAACTTCGGGTCGAGTTCGTAACCGTGAGGATGCGTAATCACAAAATCCACATCGGCTTCGTTCATGAAATCGGCAAACGAATTGGGCACAGCCTGAGGCAAGGCACGCGGATGAGGCGCCCATGTCAAAACCACCTTCGGACGCTCTGTACGCTTATATTCTTCAATGGTTATCAAGTCTGCAAAAGCCTGAAGCGGATGTCCCATAGCTGCTTCCATGGAGAATACCGGCTTGCCCGAATATTGGATAAACTGATTCAGAATCTTTTCGGTATAATCATCCTCGCGGCTCTCGAAACGGGCAAACGAGCGTACGCCGATAATATCACAATAGGATGCCATCACCGGAATAGCTTCCAACAGATGCTCGCTCTTATCTCCATCCATCACCACGCCACGCTCGGTCTCCAGCTTCCACGCTCCCTGGTTCACATCGAGCACAATTACGTCCATGCCCAGGTTGCGTGCGGCTTTCTGGGTACTAAGCCGTGTGCGCAAGCTATTATTAAAGAATATCAGCAAGCAAGTGCGGTGTTTGCCCAATGCCTCATATTTATACCGGTCTTTCTTGATTTCAAAAGCTTCGGAAAGGGCGGTCTTCAGGTCGCCCAGGTCAAATACATTCGTGTAAGTTCTCATACAGTTATAACTATTAATTGTCTATTATTAATTATCTCGAATCTGTCCATCTCCTTCTATCAACCACTTGTAAGTGGTAATCTCGCGCAAGCCCATCGGCCCGCGGGCATGGAGCTTCTGCGTACTGATGCCAATCTCAGCCCCTAACCCGAACTGGGCGCCATCGGTGAACGATGTGGGTGCATTGACGTACACACATGCCGCATCTACCATGCGCTGGAAATAAGCAGCGGTATCTTTATCCTCCGTCACAATGCATTCGCTATGCTTCGAACTATAGGTATCGATGTGGGCAAGTGCTTCCTCTATACCCGACACGGTACGGACAGCCATTTTATAATCCATATATTCCGTGCCATAGCTTTCCGGCGAGGCAGGACAAAGCAATGCGGCGGGATAATGCCCTTCGAGTGCCTGACAGGCAGGTCCGTCCGCATACAAAATCACCTGCGATGCCTGCAGGGGTGCACACAGTTCAGGCAAGTCCGCCAGACGTTCCCGGTGCACCAGCAAGCAATCCAACGCATTGCATACGCTTACCCGGCGTGTCTTGGCATTATTCACGATAGCAGCACCTTTTTTCAAGTCACCCGCTACATCAAAATACGTATGGCACACACCTGCCCCTGTCTCGATAACCGGCACGGTGGCTTCACGGCGCACATAGTCTATCAATCCTTTGCTCCCGCGAGGGATAATCAAGTCGACCAGCCCTTCGGCATGAAGCAGTTCCGCCGTAGCCTCCCGCTCCACCGGAAGGAGTTCCACGAGATGTGCATCCAGGTTAAACCGTTGCAACACTTCGTGAATCAAAGATACGATGGCACGGTTCGAACAATCCGCGTCATGCCCGCCTTTCAATACGCAAGCGCTTCCGCTCTTGAAACACAGCGAGAACACATCAAAGCTCACATTGGGACGCGCTTCATAGATAATGCCGATAACCCCGAAAGGCACACTCACCTTTTTCAGGCGCAATCCGTTAGGACGCACCGTTTCTTCCAATATCCTGCCCAATGGAGAAGGCAGCGAAGCCACATTCATCATATCCGAAGCGATGCCTCTCAAACGTTCGGGAGTCAATTTCAACCGGTCATATTTCGGGTCACTCTCATTCATGCGCCGCAAGTCTTCGGCATTCGCCTTCAACAAGTCATCAGTCTGTCTGATAATAGCTTCCGATACAGCCCGTAGCACTTCATTGATACGTTTTTCTTCCAGCAGAGGCAACATGCGCGACGCTTGTCTCACTTTCTGTAAGGTGTCGGTAATATTCATACACTTATTCCTTTTTACACATTCAAGTCCTTTTTATCCACACAAATGTAAGATTCTTTCGATGAATCCGATACTTTTTTGCCCATTAATTTCCTCTTTTCATAAAACTTTCCTATCTTTGGTTATAGATAAACTAAAAATATACAGTTATGGAAGCAAAATCGTATGGTTCATTAGTAGAAGTCTACAGAGGTGGTCTGTGGGAAGCCGAACTGATAAAAGGATTATTGGAATCGGCAGGCGTATCAGCAATGTTGAAAGACGAAACTCTTTCCGCCGTAACCTCACCTTATTCCGGAATAGGAGGAGAAGTATTGGTTATGGTGAATAAGGAAGAAGAAGTATATGCACGAAAAGTAGTAGAACGGAGACAGGTATGAAAACAATTGTCGTGGCATTTCTTCTTATCATCACACTTGCCATAAGCGACGTAAGTGCCGAGAGTTTACAACCTGCTGCATGGCAAGCCTACGGGATTGCCTTCCAGGCACCCGCAGGCTATACCGTAGAAGACGACTCGGAAGAAGGTTACATCATCAGCACCCCCACTTATTTCATCACAGTGCAACTGCTCGACGGTGAAGGCATTCAGCGCTCGGAAATAGCCCAAGAATTGAAAAACGTTGCGACAGATGACGAAGTGACCCAGCAAAGCCCTACCGTCGATTTCGAACTTCCGCAATTCTACGGAGTGTTCCTACGCGGAAATTGTGAAAGCGACCAATGTCTGTACAGTTACCTGCTCACCAAAGAAGACACGAGCGGCTTCTATGTTTCTATTGTATACACCGACCCTGCCGACCCACTTCCTGAAACCATACTGAAAAGTTTTACCCTTGAAGAATAACCCTCATAAGAAAATGAAAATATCATTCCCTTTCGGATTGTCTGCGACTGCTCTTTTTCTGGCACTGGTTGCCTGTACCCTATCCTTATGGGCACAAACCTCCGAAAAGCCATCCTCTTCTGCCACATTGTCCAACAGTTGCATCGAAGTGCCACAAAGCATGACCTTCTGTGGCGAAACCATCTCGCTTGCCCGCTTTGACCGCCGCGAACGTATGGATCGCGAACTGCTAGCCTTTTCATATATGCACAGTACCACTTTGCAGATGATTAAACGCGCCAACCGCTACTTTCCCATTGTAGAATCGATCCTGCGCGAAAACGGCGTGCCCGATGATTTCAAATACCTGATGTCTATTGAAAGCAACAACAATCCACTGGCACGTTCAGTTGCCGGCGCAGCAGGTCTATGGCAATTTATGCCCGCCACAGGACGCGAATTCGGACTGGAAGTAGGCCATTCAGTCGATGAGCGCTACCACGTAGAGAAATCTACCCGTGCCGCCTGCCGCTATCTGAAACAAGCTTATGCACGTTTCGGAAGCTGGATAAGTGTAGCTGCGTCCTACAATGCCGGACAAGGACGTATCTCGCGTGAGCTCGACCGGCAATACGAAGAAGATGCCCTTGACCTCCAACTGGTTGAAGAAACTGCCCGCTATGTTTACCGCATCCTTGCAGCCAAAATGCTGTTTGCCGACCCCACCCGTTTTGGTTTCCGCTTGCACGCATCCGATCTCTATCCTCCCATCCCCTATCGTGAAATCAAAGTAGAAGAAACCATCGAGGACTTGCCCCGTTTCGCCAAGAGCCAAGGCATCACATACGCCCTGCTGCGCACGATGAATCCCTGGCTCCGCTCACGTACCCTGCACGTTCACGGCTCGAAAACGTACTACCTCCGCATCCCTGACAAAGAAAGAATGTACTACAATCCGCGTGTCACCTTCCCGCACGACCCGAAATGGGTAGTAGAATAAGCTTTCTTCCTACTTGAAATGCAAGCCTCAAATGGCTGATATATTTCCGCGGCATTCATTTATGTATTTTGTATATGCCACAGGATAGAGAGGATGTGCACTCTACGGAAGCGGTACGAAATGTGCTGAGCAATGCACAAATCCATACCGCGCATGGTATAACTCCCAGCCCGGTGGCCGATAACTTCGCCCAACTCCTTTTCAATCCTGATTAGCAGGATGCAAAAAAGCCGCTCCTCCATCACGAAGGGGCGGCTCACATTTATAGTTATAGGTGTATAAAGTTTTTATGCTTTTTACAAGCAATGATTATTGAGCCAACTTGCCGTCTGAGCCCAATACGTTAACGATTTTGTGTTTGTACATCTTTTCCATTTCGTCACGAGCCGGACCGAGGTATTTACGCGGGTCGAATTCAGCAGGTTTTTCGAACAATACCTTACGAACAGCAGCTGTCATGGCAAGACGAGAGTCAGAATCGATGTTAATCTTGCAAACTGCAGATTTAGCAGCCTTACGCAATTCGTCTTCAGGAATACCGATAGCAGCTTCCAGCTTGCCTCCGTACTTATTAATCATGTCTACATATTCCTGAGGAACTGAAGATGATCCGTGCAATACGATGGGGAAGCCCGGAAGTTTTTCCATTACAGCATCCAATACGTCGAATGCCAAAGGAGGAGGAACCAGACGACCTGTCTTCGGATCTACGTGGCATTGTTCGGGTTTGAACTTGTATGCACCGTGAGAAGTACCGATAGAGATAGCCAACGAGTCGCAACCTGTACGGCTAGAGAAGTCGATAACTTCTTCAGGGTTAGTATAAGTATGGTGTTCTGCAGAAACTTCATCTTCTACACCAGCCAATACACCCAATTCGCCTTCTACAGTTACATCATATTGATGAGCGTATTCAACGACTTTCTTAGTCAAAGCAACGTTTTCTTCGTAAGGCAGGTGAGAACCGTCAATCATCACTGAAGAGAAACCGAGGTCTACGCAAGACTTGCAGAGTTCGAAAGAATCTCCGTGGTCGAGGTGAAGAACGATTTCAGGATGTTCGCAACCCAATTCTTTAGCAAATGCTACAGCACCTTCAGCCATGTAACGAAGCAAGGTCTGGTTTGCATAGTTACGCGCACCTTTAGAAACCTGCAGGATAACCGGAGATTTTGTTTCTACCGAAGCTTTGATGATAGCCTGCAGCTGCTCCATATTGTTGAAGTTGAATGCAGGGATAGCGTATCCACCTTTAATTGCTCTAGCAAACATCTCTCTGGTGTTTACCAAGCCTAAGTCTTTGTAATTAACCATTGTTGTACGTTTTATAATTGTTAGTGAATTAATTCCATTGCAAATGTAAAAAGAAATGTGGCAAATCCACCACATTCTTCCCGAAAAAACAATCCATGTTAAGGTGTTTTATTAAAATTCACACGTTTTTTTTAAGAATCAGCAAGGATGCAAAGTGAAGGTAGCAAAAACAACAAACGGCTGACAACCAAACACCCTGCCCCCCTTTGAAGAATAAAAAACAAAGAAAGCATTGTTTATTTCCGGTTTTCATCTCCTTAATCAAGAAATCTGCGAATTCTCTCGTGAAAAAACATCCAAAACTTTTTCTATTTCAAAGAAAAGCCGTATCTTTGCAACCCGAAACAAACCATTACACAACAATGTCCGAAAAGAGAATCGGATGTTACCAACAAAACATTGAATAATAACAATAAAAAGTATATACGGAAATGAAAAAAGGCATTCATCCTGAAAACTACCGTCCGGTAGTATTTAAAGACATGTCAAATGGCGACATGTTCTTGTCACGTTCAACTTGTGCAACCAAAGACACAATCGAATTCGAAGGCGAAACTTATCCTTTGGTAAAGTTGGAAATCTCCAGTTCTTCTCACCCGTTCTATACAGGTAAATCAAAATTGGTTGATACCGCAGGACGTGTAGACAAGTTCATGAACCGTTACAACCGCATTAAGAAATAAAATTTCGTATTTTGTTCCATAACAAGACCGGGCATCCTGCATTCCAGCAACGATGCCCGGTCTTGTTTTATTTATCCATTGTCCTTTTCCCGGATTTCCACACGGCGGATTTTCCCGCTGATAGTCTTAGGCAATTCTTCGACAAATTCTATCACACGCGGATATTTATAAGGAGCGGTTACCCGCTTCACATGATCCTGAAGTTCCTTTATCAAGTCGGGACCGGCTTTTGCCTTATAATCTTTTGCCAATACAATGGTAGCCTTCACCACCTGACCGCGGATTTCATCAGGCACTCCCGTTATGGCACACTCTACTACGGCTGGATGGGTCATCAGGGCACTTTCCACTTCGAACGGACCGATGCGATACCCTGAACTCTTGATGACATCATCGGCACGTCCTACAAACCAATAGTAACCATCTTCGTCACGCCAAGCCACATCACCGGTGTAATATACTCCATCATGCCAAGCCTCACGGGTCAGTTCGGGCGCACGATAATATTCCTTGAACAACCCCAGCGGTTTGCCTTTGTCGGTACGTATCACGATTTGTCCTTGTTCGCCATCCTCGGCAGAGCGGCCGTCAGGCTTCAACAGGTCTATCTGATATTGAGGATTAGGCACACCCATGCTTCCCGGCTTGGGTTCCATCCACGGGAAAGTGGCAAGTGTCAAGGTAGTTTCGGTCTGTCCAAATCCTTCCATCAAACGGATGCCCGTTATCTTCAGGAAGGTTTCGTAAACCGAATAGTTCAACGCCTCACCCGCCGTGGTACAATACTCCAATGAAGACAAGTCGTATTTGCTCAAGTCCTCACGGATAAGGAAGCGGTAAATGGTGGGAGGTGCACAAAGTGAAGTGATGTGATAATCGTGAATCTTCTTCAGAATATCAGAAGGTGTAAACTTCTCGTGGTCGTAGACGAAAATGTTAGCCCCTGCTATCATCTGCCCATACAGTTTTCCCCATACAGCCTTGCCCCAGCCTGTATCGGCAATGGTAAAATGCAGGCTGTCTTCGTGCAGGTTATGCCAGAAGCTCGCCGTAGTGATATGTCCCAAAGGATAGGTGAAATCGTGTGCCACCATCTTCGGTTCGCCGGTAGTGCCCGAGGTGAAGTACATCAACATGATGTCATCGTTGGTGTTTACATTCGCGGGACGTGTGAAAGGTGCAGCATTTTCGATGCCTTTATGAAAATCCTCAAATCCTTCGGGATACTCAGGACCTACGCTGACCAGCTTTTCTACGCTGGGTGACTGAGGCATTGCATCTACGATATGTTTCAGAATCACTCCTTCACCCGCAGCTACAATCATTTTGATAGTAGCTGCCTGACACCGATAGACAATGTCTTTCTTCGTCAGCAGGTGGGTAGCGGGGATCGCCACAGCCCCTATCTTGTGCAAAGCGATAATCGAAAACCAGAACTCATAGCGGCGTTTCAATATCAACATCACTTTGTCGCCCTTGCCTATTCCCAGACTCTGGAAATAAGAAGCGGTCATATCGGTATATTTCTTCAAATCGGCGTAAGTGAACTGGATACATTCGCCTTTGTCATTGGTCCACAACAGTGCATTCTTTTCCGGACGTTCTGCTGCCCAAGCATCCACGATGTCGTACCCGAAATTGAAATTCTCAGGCACATTTACTCTAAAATTCTTGATGAAATCCTCTTGCGAGGAGAAAGTTGTCTGACTTACAAATCTTTCTAACATACGTGTTTCGTTTTTTTCACCACAAAGAACACAGAGGCATACGGAGGAAAATTTAAAACCTCTGTGATACCCTGTGTCCCCTGTGGTGAATTTCCATTATATAAACCAATTTTATTGCATCACTACCGCAAGGAACTTCACGGTTTTTCCATCAAGCGCCAACATGCCATGCGGCTTGCTTGAATCGAAATACAGGCTGTCACCCGGATTCAGTATCAGTTCTTTCCCATTGATGTTCAATAACAGGCGGCCTTCTATTACTAAGTTGAACTCTTGTCCTTCGTGTGTGTTAAAGTATACGGCAGTACCTTCGGGTTTAGGTTCTACCGTCACAATAAACGGGTCGGCTATCCTGTCCTTAAATCCCGAAGCGAGTGATTCATACTTATAAGCCTTGGTACGTTCTACCGAAACTCCTGTCCCTTTACGGGTAAGGAAATACGATTTCATCTTCGGCTCCTCACCAAACATCAGTTCATCTAGCGTAATGCCATATTTGTGGGCGATGCGTTGCAAAAGACTGACCGAGAGGTCGCTTTCTCCTGATTCAAGGGCACGGTATTCTTCAGCTGTCAGTTTACAGTCCGATGCCACTTCTTCCACGCTTAGCTCCAATGCGTCGCGCAATCCCCGCAAACGCTCGGCAATTTGTTTTATCTGTTCATCCATATCTATAATTCTGTTAGTTCTTGCCAAAATTACGAAAGATTTTGATAAGGAACGGCAGAAAATTGGAAAAATTATAAAAATAGTACGCCTTCAAGTCAAAAAGGCCTCTTACTCATTTCATTAGACAAAATGAGACACAATAACGGACAAAGTGAAAGCGACAAGTAACTCTTAGCACTTTGTCTGATATAAAGAATCAATAACTTTGCAAAAAATTAATATCTTATAACAATGTAGGCTTATGAATTTACGACTTCTTTTTTTATTGGCAACATGCTTTATGTTATCAACTGTACACGACATACAAGCACAAGTAGAACGAAACGCCATTTATAAAATAGGTATAGGGCACTTTAATTACACTCCGAAAGGAGAAAATGACAATGCCGGCAAAGTATTGAAAAATATCACTTCATCAATTATAAAAGGGAAAAATACCACCCAGCTGTCCGATTATGCCGATGATGTAAGGGCAAGTATCGCCAAAGGATTCGGAAATGTAGTCAGACTGCAGGTGATAGACGGGAAAACATTTCAAAACGAAAAACTTCAAGACAAAAATCTTCTTTACACAGACGGAACCATTGTCAGCATCAGTGCTACATCCAACGGTCCTTCGCTTAAAGAACGGAAAAGGCTGAAAAATTCAGCGTTTACACCTTATACGAATGTGGAAGCCAACATAAGCGTAACCGTTAATGTAAAGAATGCATATACCGGTGTGATGGAAGACAGCCGTACTTTCAATGCCAGTGGTTCTGATACAGCCAGCGAAGACAAGGCGGTAACGGCAGCACTCAGTAACCTTTCCGGAATCATTGCCGGTTATTTCAATGCCAGGTATCCCGTCAATGCCACTATCATAGAGCGGGGTGAAATAAAAAAAGAAAAACAAAAAACGGTATACATTGATTTAGGCACTTCGCTGAGTGCTTACAAAGGCCAGCAGTTTGATGTCTATTCGGTAAAGGAGATTGCCGGGAAAGAGGCACGGATTGAAATCGGCCGTTTGAAAGTAGAAGAAGTACTGGGAGAGGAATTAAGCCTATGCAAAGTTACAAAAGGAGAGAAAGAAATAAAAACGGCATTAGATAACGGAAGCACATTAGTGGTTACCGTCAGAAGATGAGATTAATAATCCTAAAATAAAAAGTATGAAAACAAAGCAAAAAATTCAAAGAATGAAACAAATGATGCTTCTCATTTGTTGTTTGTTACCCATCTTTTCATCCTGTTCTTCGGATGAAAGCAGTACTGCAAATTTTACAGTGAGATACCAAGAACACTCTCCTTGGACCATAGACCCAGCCATTGTTGAAACCATCTTGGAATACCAAGACCAGCAACAGCTGATAAATAACTCTATCCCCATCACCATCGACCATGCCGAACTTACAGACGAAGATCTCAGGGATATGGCTATGCAGGCAGCCGGCCAAGCCTTCCAAAACATGGAAAAATACGATTATAATCAGGTAATACGGGATGCCGGACTCAGTGTTTCTGAGCCTGTCACCTTAACAATCAGCTATCAAGTAGGACTTATAGGAAATTGGGGAGACGACATTATCTCTTACGTAAGTTTCCCATTAAAAATCAACCTTCAATAATCCATGCACACCGACCGGAATCCGGACGACTCTCTGTTTGTGTGATTTCATTCAAACTGAGAGTCGTTCTCTTTTCCGAATGCCTTCATATATTGTGCCGGAGTCATGCCGCAGACCTTATAGAAAGCACGGTAAAAAGTGCTATGACTGTTGAAACTTGCTTCTTTGGCTATCGCATCAAATGACAGGTTCGGTTTTTCTTTCATCAACTTTATCGCATATTCCACACGCAAACGATTCAGATAAGAACTCACATTATCAGCATTGGCATACTTACGGAGGATACGCGGCAAATCGTTCTTATTGATATTGCTCAAGCTTATCAGTTCATCTCGGCCAAAATCGGGCTGGAGGAAAAGCTTGTCTTTCACTACGGCATATTCCATACGTAAAAAACGCCTGTTCTCCATCGAGATGTTATCTGCACAATCCGATACCGAGTCCGAAATTCCTGTTCCATCAGGTTGGCTTTCCTGATTTTTCCCTTTTTCATCCAACAATGCTTCAGGATTTCCCCAACAAACCTTATGCAATTCTTCACGTTGTGCCAACAGTTCTTCGATTTGCTTTACAGCTATGCGGTTTTTCCGACGGGTAATAGTCAGATTCCGGCAAGCAATCACTAAAAAGATTACCAAAAAGAACAATAAGCAACATAAACCACCCATCAGGAAATTGCGCTTCTGCACTTCAACCTGCGTATTTGCCAGTTGCAATTCTTTCTCATGCAAGCGGAAAACCGTAGCATACTCATGTGCCCGACTCGCCTGTTCACGGCTATAAATGCTATCGAGCAACACAGTAAGCCGTTGCTGGTAGGCATCCGCTTTCTCATAAAGTTTCAACCCACGATATGCCTGGGCAAAACGGTCTAATATCACACTATAATTATAGTTTAACGTATCATTGCCATTTCCTCCCTGCCGGTAAGCCAGCATATCAACCGTATTCAAACGCAGCACTTCCTCATATCGCCGCATCTCCAACAAGTATGGAACAATCTCACTGGCACCGAAAGGTGACTTTGACATTTCGGTCTGTTCAAAACGATTGTAATATTCAGCCGCTTCTTCCTTTTTACCTGCCAGTAAAAAAATGTATGCCATTTTCGAATAACAATACCCATATTGCTGGTCAATGTATCCGGCAGGCGGACCAGACATCTTGCTCATGCGATGTATCAATGCCTCACGCAGTTTGCCTATTTTAATGGCTTCCTCATAATTACCACTATCAATAAAGATTCCCATCATTCCACCATAAGCTGTAGAAAGGCGTGCCATGACACTTACATTTTTGGTATCTTCGATAAGACTGATGCCCTTCCGGTAAAATGTCAGAGCCTCATCCCTCCGCTCCATATTCCGGTGCATGCGTCCTAAATTAAAATATACGCTAGCCTCTTTATCCGGTCTATCCAATTGACGTGCCAGCTCCATCATCTGCTTTCCGAAACGGATAGCATCTTCGTTTTTCCCCTGTTCGACCAAAGTCGTAAGCAACATTGCCAGCACTCTCAGTTTCCGCATGGGAACCAACCGTATAGAGTCTTGAGCCAAAGCTTTCCGCGCAAATCTTTCCTCCAGCAGATATTCACCCCTTACCTCATAACACATGCTTCGCAACATGTCTATCTCGAAAGGCTGTAACCCTGGCACATGATGCTCTTCGATGGAATCCAACAGTTGTAATGTCTGGTTGGGTTCCTGCAAATGAATCCGTTGTATGTATTCAAAACTGATGACACTATCGGGCACCTCCGATACTGCCCAACATTGCCCCACTCCCAATAGGAAAAGGAATAAACAGATAATTTTCATGTCTCTAAAAACCACATTTTGATGGCAAATATAGATAAAAAAAGAATGCCTGCAAAAAACAAATGCATTTCATCCATACATTATCTATCATTCCAGATACAAATAATCGTAATGCACCAGCGGACGTTTTCCATGTTTGCCCAACATCAGTCTGGCATCTGCCGAACTTACTCCGATACGCCCTACCCCTATCTGTATTCCTCCGGCATCCATAATCCTCACAATATCATCTTTTTCGAAATCTCCCTTGATGCATGTTACACCTACCGGCAGGATACTTACCGCCTTCTTGCCTTTTAATGCCTCTACAGCCTGAGCGTTTAAGTGCAACTCTCCCTTGGCGAACCCTTCACTATGGGCTATCCATTTCTTTACACTCGATACAGCTTCGGATGCAGGCACAAACCGTGTACAAACCGTGTCTTCGGGATACTCCAGCAAATCGGTCAAAATATTATCCCGTTTTCCATTGGCGATAATAACCGTGATACCCTCGTCTGCTACTTTACGGGCAATAGTGGTCTTGGTAAGCATACCACCCCGACCGAATCCGGATTTTTCGGTCTGTATATAGTCGGACAGATCTTTCCCTTGCTCTACTTCCCGTATCACCGAAGTGCCAGGCTCTGAAGGCGAACCATTGTAAATGCCATCGATGTTGCTCAGGATAATCAACGCCTGCGCATCAAGCATCGAAGCCACCAAGCCCGAAAGCTCATCGTTATCCGTAAACATCAGTTCGGTCACCGAAATGGTATCGTTTTCATTGACTATGGGAATCACTCCGTTCTCCAGCATCACCTGCATGCAATGCCGTTGGTTCAGGTAATGCCGGCGTGTGCCAAAACTTTCTTTCGTGGTCAACACCTGCCCTACGGCTATGCCGTGCTCGCGGAACAGTTCATAATAACGGTTGATTAATTTGGCTTGCCCTACGGCCGAATACAGTTGCCGTTGGTCTACGCTGTCCAGCTTACGCGAAACCTTTATCTCACTCCGCCCCGAAGCGACTGCTCCTGAAGAGACCAGCACCACTTCCACTCCTGCCTTGTGCAACTCTGCTACCTGGTCGACCAGTGCCGACATACGGGTCACGTCCAGCGTCCCGTCCTTCCGTGCCAGCACATTGCTTCCTATTTTTACCGTTATCCGCTTAAACTGATATTCCATTTTCCTATACCTTAATTATAATAATGTACACACTAATAAGCACAACACTTTCATATAGTCTTTATCCGTACGTCGGAACATTTCGTCCCGAAGCTGTTTAATCATCGTAGACTTTTGCTTCTTCACCGCACTTTCGGATACATCCAGCAACCGGGCTATTTCTGCATTCTTTAACCCTTGTTCAAAACTTAATTCGAACAGATGACGATATTTTTCCGGCAAAGCCCGAATCGAATCAAAAAGCAAATCAAGCACTTCCTGTTCAATCAGACTATTCTGAAAATCCTCATCCTCACGATTGGCAAGATAATTCTCCTGTGCCATCTGCCGGCGCAAAATAGAAACAGCCTGATTATGCACACATGCATACAAATATGACTTGAATGCTGCTGCCGACCGAAACGTGTCACGCATCTGATAAGTCTTATAAATGGCATCCTGTACGCAATCTTCTGACATAAATGACATGTCTCCGCCCAAGCACCGGGAAGCATACAAAATCAATTTGCCATATACATTTGCATATAGCGAATCTATTTTCCCTTGTTGAAAGTCTATGAATATCCTCTCGTCTGTCATCTTCATTTCTTGGTTTACAGGGGCAAAAATATAAAAAACATCGAACGTTATATAATTTTTTCAATAAAAAAAGGATTTTCAAACTGTCCTTTTTCTCTCCTGTTGCGTCTTTATTATAAAATATGATTGAAAAAAGGGTTAAAATGAAGACATCTGTAGAAAATAAACGAATTGTAGAACTCATTTATAAACATATCATCGGAACGATTCTTCCGGAAGAGGAACTTGAGTTGGAAGCCTGGCGAAAAGCCAGTCCTCAGCACGAGACCCTATACCAACGTCTGACCGACATTCGCTTTCTGGAACATGAATACCGACGGCTGAACCTCATTGATACAAATCGTCCATTGACGGATATGCAAGCACGTATCCAACAGGGCAAACATCCCAAACGCCGGCTGGGACAACTCATTGCATTAATCGCGACCACATCCATTGCAGCCATGTTGTGTATTGGCTATTTCATAAACACATCTTTCCATCCCGAAGAAGAGCCACCTACACTGGCCCGACAACTGGAAATGGCCGACATCACCGCAGGTAAGACACAAGCCACACTAACTCTCGATAACGGAACAGAAATCAAGCTCGATGCAGATTCGGCCAACAATATGCGCCTCATTGCACAACAACAAATTTCCACAAAAGCAACAGACGATTACCGTACACGTATCAACAAGCTTACGACTCCACGGGGAGGGGAATTCAAAATCGTATTGGAAGACAGCACTGAAGTATGGTTGAATGCCGAATCACAACTCATCTATCCAGATAATTTCAATACCGGTGACCGACGCGTAACTCTCACCGGTGAGGCATACTTCAAAGTAGCCAAAGACAGCTTACGCCCTTTCTACGTAAAGTCGGGCGATATGACCGTGCGGGTATACGGTACGGAATTCAACATTCACGCATACACCGAAGACAAACAAATTTACACCACCCTCGTTTCCGGAAGCATCGCTTTGCAACCTCTTGACGGAAGCAAAGCCGAACTGGTGTTGACTCCTGGACATCAAGCTATATTCCACAAAAAAGATTTTTCAACCAGTATCCGAAGCGTAGACACCCAGGCCGCAACCAGCTGGCACACCGGCCGATTTTCTTTCGAAGAACAAACCTTGGCACAAATCATGCGGACCCTGGCACGCTGGTATAAATTCGACTATACATTCGAAGACGAACGACTGGCAGACATCGTGTTCAAAGGCAGTGCACCACGTTATGCCAACTTGTCGGAAGTATTATCCATCCTGGAGAAAAGCGGAGGAATCAAATTTGGCGTAAAAGAAGAAAAAATTATCATTTCCATTAATTAATAACAAAATGACTAACTATGAACAGTAGCAGACGAAGACTACTCAGTCTCATTTTACTGGGTATCTTAGGCATGCCGGTATCGGCACAAGACATCGACACCGTGTATAAGAATACACCTATCGAGAAAGTCTTTTCCGACTTAAAGGAAAAGACATCGTATGAATTTGTGTACCAAAAACAAATTCTACAAGGAGTAAAGCCAATCACTTGCACACTGAAAGACAAGCAACTGGAGGAAGTACTTGACCAAGTGCTAAAAGGAACCGGACTTACCTATGAAATCGTGGATAAAACCGTGATTATCCGCAAAGGCAAACTGAACGAGAAAACCACCCATCGCATCTTCGGTACGGTTATCTCCGAAGAAGACAATCTTCCCGTAATCGGAGCCTCTGTACGTCTTCTGGACGAACAGGGTAAAGAAACAGCTTTCGGGACGGTGACCGACATGGACGGCAAATTTGAAATCAGCAATTATACTTTCGGAGGTAACTTCAAAGTACAAGTATCTTATATCGGTATGAAGACTTTGGTAGCCAATGCCACCGAAAACATGCACATCGTGCTGGAAAGCGATTCCCACATGCTTCAAGATGTCGTAGTGACCGGTATCTTCAAGAAAGCGCGCGAAAGCTATACCGGTGCCGTATCTACCATCACCAATGAAGAATTGAACATCTATCGTGGACAAAACCTGTTGCAGACATTGAAAAACATCGATGCCTCGCTGAACTTTGCTGTCAACAACCTGGTAGGTAGTAACCCGAATAACCTTCCACAGATTACCATCCGTGGCAATTCATCGCTTCCGATGAGTGTACAAGAATTCAACGAAAATGCTTCCAATGCCGTCAATACACCCCTCATCATCATGGACGGATTCGAGATTTCACTCGAACGCCTGATGGACTATAACGATGAGGAAATCGAATCAATCAACATTTTAAAGGACGCAGCAGCCACGGCCATTTATGGTTCACGCGGTTCGAACGGTGTCATCGTTGTCGTAACCAAGCAACCGGAAGCAGGTAAATTACGTGTTAATGCCGAAGTGGGAATTGACCTGAATATTCCGGATCTCAGCTCATACGACTACCTCAATGCTGCCGAAAAGCTGGAATTGGAACGTTCGTTAGGCTTATACAATTCAAGCGATACGGACGAAGACCGCCTTTACCAGCAAATCTACAACGAACGTCTCCTTCGCGTACAGTCCGGACAAACGACCGATTGGCTCAGCAAGCCGGTACGAAACGCCGTAGGTTCACACTACAACCTGCGTCTGGAAGGAGGTAGCGAAGAATTCCGTTGGAGTGCTACAGCTAACTATAAAGACATAGAAGGTGCCATGAAGAACAACTCACGCCGCACGTTCACCGGAGGTATCACCTTGATGTATAAAGTAAAAAACTTCACGTTCAAGAACTATACCTCATACAGTATGGTACGCGCTACAGAAAGCAACTATGGTTCATTCAGCGACTACGTAGCCCAACAACCTTATAACATCCCCTACGATGAAAATGGAGAAATCGTGGAATTTTTCGAAGGCTTCTATGGCTCCAGTCAAGGACGAGGCAGCTCCAATCCGTTATACGATGCCAGCTTAGGTTCATTCGACAAGAACGGTTATGAGGAGCTTACCAACAACTTTGCTGCAGAATGGAACATCCTGAAAGGTTTGATCCTGCGGGGACAATTTGGTATCACGACCACAACTAATCATAGCGATAACTTCCTTTCACCCAAAGACTCTTATTTTACCTCCGATGAAGCTACGGCCAACGAATTTGCCACAGGTGACGGTTATTTCCGCCGGGGGTCTTACACATACGGAACAGGCAGATCTTACAGTTACAATGGGAATGTGACTCTCTCCTATTCCAATACATTCTTGGACAAACACCAGCTTTATGTCGGTTTAGACTATTCAATCAACGAAACGAATGGATATGATTACCTGTTCAAGGTGGAAGGTTTCTCCAACGAACAACTGAACTTCTTAGGGAATGCCCGTCAGTATGCTCAAGACGGAATCCCGTCCGGAACAGAAAACCGCACCCGCCGTCTGGGACTGACAGGGAATGTCAACTACACTTACGACGGTCGTTATTATGTGGATTTGTCTTATCGTGTAGATGGCAGCTCTACTTTCGGAACAGACAAGAAATATGCTCCTTTCTGGAGTGCCGGTATCGGCTGGAACCTGCACAATGAAAAATTCCTGGCAGGCAATCCTGTACTGAATATCTTCCGTCTGAAAGCTTCTTATGGCGAAACTGGTTCGCAACAAGGTTCCGGCTCGGGTGCTGCTACCCTTTATGCCTACCAGACAGGAAATAAATACATGAACTGGAACGGAGCTACCCTGCAGGAATGGGGCAATCCGGGACTAACCTGGCAAACGACCAAAGAATTCAACGTCGGTACAGAATTCGGTTTATGGAACGGACGTATCCGGGGAGAATTTGATTTCTATACCAAAACTACCTCCAACCTGCTTTCAGCCATGTATACTCCACTTTCAATGGGCTTTCCTTCTTACATTGCCAACATTGGTGAAGTCAAGAACAGAGGCTTCGAAGCATCGTTGACGGCTTACGTTATTCGTGAGCCGCATCGGGAATTCAACTGGATTCTGAGTGGACAGTTGGCATACGACAAAAACTGGATTTCTGAACTATCGGATGCAGTTAAAGAACAAAACGAAGCCATGCTGCAAGACGAGAACTATGAAGTGGCAAACTTGTTCTACGAAGGACGCCCGCAAAACGGCATCTATGCCGTTCGTTCGTTAGGCATTGACCCCAGCACCGGCCGGGAAATCTTCCTGGACAAGGACGGCAACATCACCGACCGATGGAAAGCAGGCGATAAGGTTTATTTAGGACCGGGCTATCAACCTTATCATGGTAATTTCGGCACCATGATTATGTGGAAAGGGTTTACACTCAATGTCTCATTCAACTACTATTGGGGAGGAAAACGCTACAATTCAACATTGGTAGACCGCGTCGAAGTACCTATCTCTACCTTGAGAACATCCAATGTAGACCGACGTGCCCTGACAGACCGCTGGATGCAACCCGGCGATGTGACTTTCTTTAAAGGGTTCAGTTACGATACCACACAAGCCTCTTCACGCTTCGTCATGGATGACAATGTATTGGAATTGTCATCCGTAAGTCTCCAATATCGTTGGGACAGTGACTGGATTCGCAGATATGCCGGAGTACAGTCCATTACCTTTGCCGTGAATATGTCCGACCTCTTCCACTGGGGAAGCATCAAGGAAGAACGTGGTATCAACGACCCATATGCACGTAATATTCAAGGCAGCGTGAAATTTTTATTCTAATCATGATTTTAAATTTTTCCGGATATGAAAAAACAAGTTTTACTGATATCATTAGTAACAATGACTCTTTTCGGTCTTTCGTCGTGCAACGACTGGCTGGACGTACGTCCCGAAACAGAGCAGAAAGATGAAGACCAGTTCGCCACCTCACAAGGATTCTACGATGCGCTGGTAGGTGCTTATATGGAAATGGCAAGCCGGGATATCTATGGCGAACGGCTGACGATGACCAACATCGAATCGCTGGCACACCAATGGCTGCTCACCGAAACGGGGACCTCCCGCTACGAAGACTATTACCTGATGGAGCACGAATATGACAATGTAGCCTACGCCCAGGCTGCCGTTAAAACCATTTATGCCAAGTTGTTCAATGTCATTGCGCAAGCCAACATGATTATCAAGAACATCGATGAAAGAGGCGACGTCATCCTCAACCCGGCTATACGTTACACCATCCAGGGCGAAGCGTATGCCATGCGCGCCTATTGCCAGCTGGATGTGTTACGCCTGTTCGGCGAAGTGCCGGGCGGAACGACTCATACGGAATTGCCTTACTCCGAAACCACGGGCATTGACCAAATGCCTTCCTATTATGATTTTGACGCTTACGTGGAAAAGCTGAAAGCCGACATAGAAAAAGCCAAAGAACTGTTGATTGAAAATGACCCAGTCATGACGCATTCGTTCGAAGAGCTGAACGACAGTTATAGTGCCATAGTAGACGACAATATGCTCTATCGCCAGTCACGGTTAAACTATTGGGCAGTCAGAGCCTTGGAAGCCCGTATGTATCTTTACATTGGCGACAAAGCCCAAGCGGCGGAAATCGCACGTGAAATCATCAATGCCACCATCGATGGTGCACCGGTCATGACCCTGAGCGGAAGTGAAGATTTCAATCAAGGTTACAAGCTTTGTCCCTCCGAGTGCCTGTTCTACCTGAGCAAATGGGACGTGATGGATTATTCACGCGACTTTCTGGTAGGTGGTTCCACCACTTTCAGCAACCTGACCAGTCTGGGCATCACTCCGCAAAAATTCAATGCCATGTATAGCGGCCAAAATACAACCACACACAACCGCTATAAGAACTGCTGGAATGACAAAGCTGTAGACCAATATGGCCAAACAACAATCGTGACCACCAAGTATTATTGGGACGACGACGAGATGACCGAAGACCAAAAGATGTTCGGATGCCAGATTATCCCTATGCTGCGTATGTCCGAAGTCTACCTTATCGCGATGGAAGGCTCCACTTCGTTAGCAGAAGCCAACGATTTGTATTACGACTATCGTCTGGCACACGAAGTCCCGACCGATCCTGACTTCACTTCCCTGCATGAAGTGGCAGACTACATGATACCGGAATACCGACGTGAATTCTTTGCCGAAGGCCAGCTCTTTTACACCTACAAGCGTCTGAAAGCCACCAGCATCATGGGCAACATGCAAAGTGCTTCCGAGCAACCTGTATCCATCGAAGAAGAAGACTATGTGATACCATTGCCCACAACGGAATACAATCCTAACGACATAAACAAAACCGAATAAGCCTTATGAAACGACATATCATACTCAAATTATCAATGGCATTCTTATGCATGCCTTTTCTGACCGCTTGCGAGAAAGAGTTAAAGCCTTACAGCGACAACGATGCCTGGCTCAATTTCCGTTATATCGACTGGGATACACGGGAGGAATTGATGCAAGACGATTCTTATTATTCATTTGCCATGCGTAGTGCCTCATTGGGAATCGATTTACAACAAGACACTGTATGGCTGGAAGTGGAAACCATGGGATTTCTGTCCGACCACGACCGTACCGTAGAACTACAGCAAGACACCATCAAGGCGGAAGAGCTGGAGGAAAACGGAGAAGCCGAGGCGATTCCGGGCGTACACTTCGTACCCTTTGACGATCCGACATTGCTGACCCAAAGTTATGTCCCGGCAGGAGCTACGAGAACCAAAGTTCCCATCGTATTGCTACGCGACCCCTCTTTGGATGAAAAGAACGTGGCATTGAGGGTAACATTCAAAGACAACGGCATTTTCAAGCCCGGTTATCCGGCTTATAACACCCACACGATTCACATCTCCAGCCGACTGACCAAACCTTCGCAATGGGACATGTATTATTGGGACTACAACTTCGTCAAATATTCAGAAACCATCCACGAATTAATGATTCAGTGGACCGGTGAGCCGTGGGACGATGATTATATCAAGCAATTGGCAGAGGGTGACCCGACCTATCTCTCCTATTTACGTTCGTATTTCCAGGAAAAACTGGATGAACTCAACGCCGAACGTCAGGCACAAGGAGAAGATATCTTACGGGAACCGAACGGTGACCCCGTAAAATTTGAACCCATGTCTTTTTAAACAACGATTAAAAACATTACGACAAATGAAAAAAACAATATTTATCTCGCTCATGGTCGGCTTGCTCTGCTGCTGGTCGGCTTGTACGGAAGACAACTCATCCATGGGAACCGGACAACTCAACGAAATCGAAGTAGAAGGACTGGCGGAAGACATCAACGTGGCTTCTTATCAAGGCATCAACCTCAAAGATTTAATCCATCCCACGGTCATCACATCGCTTTCCGAAGACCAATTGGCATACGCCTGGTATCTGTATTCCAACGAAGGCAGTGACGGTCCGTACAAAGATTATCAAATAGCCACGGGCAAAGAAGTGGATTACGAAGTCAATCTGCCTTCGGGCACCTATACTCTTGTTTTCGAAGTCACGAATACGGAAACAGGCTATGCCAAGATTGTAGAATCAACCATCCACACCACCACGTCGTTCTCGAAAGGTTTCTACATCCTCAAAGAAACATCCGAAGGAACTACGGAATTAGACATGATGAACGATGACGGAATGATTCATGACCTGATTTCCACCTTATCGGGTGCCCCCATGCAAGGAAAGCCCCACAATCTCGTGATGATGTATAGCGGCGCATACATCGATACCGAAACAAACAAAACCGCCACCACCAACCTGCTGTTCGCCATCAGCGATGCCGGCAAGCTCAAAGGATATCGCACCGAAGACATGCAGGAGATATTCAACAACGATAACCTGTTCTATAGCGGAACGATGCCGGCATCCGAACGTCCGGGCACACTGGTAACCGGACCGACGGGTAACTTTTATTTCTCCAACTCCGGTGTACGTTATTATGTCACCATGACAAGCTATGGCGGTAGCACCGGAAAATTCGGTTATCCGGTAGGCGCTACGGGCAGCAAATATGTACAAGTCATCAATGCCATCATGGGATACATCTATTGGGACAACGCAGACCATCAACTGATGCTGGTAGACTACAACGGCATGGGATCTACTCCACTCGAACCCGCCGAAGGTGTGGAATACCCCGACGACCTGGAATGCATTTCCTCCTGCGTAAGCCTTACGGCAGGCACCGTAGCCTGGTTCTTATGCGAACAGCCTTCGACAGGCAACCGTTATTTGCTCAAGACAACCAGCAGCCAATATGTAGACGAAGCCATCCAGATTGACCCGTCTTCCCACCTGGCACATAGCACCGTGCAAAGCGGAAATGGTATTTCTGCTTCCTACATTTATTGCATCGATGACGGGAAAGTATATGCGCATAGCTTGACAGACGGCTCGGAAACAAACGTTCCCTTACCCGGC
>ERZ780060.30-NODE-30-length-49546-cov-6.129559_pt1 | contig 49546 bp, 39 predicted proteins | sample MGYA00511176_ERZ780060 | MGnify/ENA primary metagenome ERZ780060 (study PRJEB29588, sample SAMEA2148374) | human gut metagenome | biome: human gut; feature: human-associated habitat; material: faeces | place: Denmark | collected 2008/2010 ... | reverse complement strand
CGGTGGTGCGAGACGGTGAAGGGGCCGGCGAAGATGGAGGCCGCCTCGCCGTTCTCGCAGTGCGAGCAGGCGAAGAAGAGGGCGTCGGTGGCCGAGTATCCCTTGTCGAGCCGGCAGCACTCGCCGATAAAGCAGCGTTCGACGATGACGCCGTTGTCGAGCTGCGCCTGCTCGGCGGCGATGAAGTCGCGCGCCTTGACGTCGATGCCGGCGCGGGCCCCGTCGCAGAGCGTGCCGTTCTCGAGCAGCGAGACGCCGTCGAGCTCCACGCGGTCGCCCGTCAGCACCTCGCGCAGCAGGCGGCAGGTCGTGATGCGGCAGTCGGAGCCGATGCGTCCGAACTCCGAGTGTACGCGCCCGGCCTCCTCCGCGGCCATGCGCTCCAGCGCGGCGACAAGCTGCGGGCGGTGGCGGTAGAGGGCCGCCAGATAGGCCGTCTGGGCCGAGAGCGCGGTGAAGATTTTCACCGTGCGGCCGCCCCCTTCGTTCATCGTCGCCACCGGCACTCCGTTGCCGAACGGGGAGGCGTGGCGGCACTCGAGCGCCGTGACGTCGGCCACGAGCGAGCGCTCGCCGATGTCGTAGTTGCGGACCCGCGAGCGGTAGATGCGCGCACCGGAGGCGATGCGGACACGCCCCTCGAGGCGGCATGCGGCCAGCTGCTCCGTGCAGAAGTCTGCGGCCACCCATACGTCGCTCCACGAGGAGGCGCTGCAGCCGGTAGCCTCGAGGCGGTGCACCTCGTCGTCGGTCAGATTGCGGAATTGGGACATAGGCTCCATTCGTTTGATGCAAAGATACGAAAAGGCGGGGCAAAAAGCGCGCCCGCATGAGTTTTTTGCCGGACCTCCTGCCGGAGGGGTTTTCGGGGGCGGGGGGCCTCTGCGTGCGGCGGCCGGGAGGGCTCTTCCGGCGGGCCGTTGCTCCGGCGGAGGCTGCAGCCGTCGGAATCGTCGCCTCGGCTCCCTCCTGCGGTCCGGGGCGGCGTTGCGCAGCCACGGTCGGGCCGTTGTCGCGGGCCCGCGCACGGGGCGGGTCACTCCCCGCACTCGTGCCCCTCGGGGTCGATGGTGCGGCACGTGCCGTCGCGGAAGATGCGGGCCCTTCCACTGCGGAAGGGCTTCACCGCCTCGCATCCCGGCAGGCTGAGCCGCGTGCGTCCGTTGCGGTCGATGTAGTGCCACGTGTGCCCCAGCCGTACGGCCGCCAGCCCCTCGCTGAAGTCGAAGCCGCAGTCGTAGAGGGGCGGAATGACCTCCCGCCCGTTGCAGCGGTAGCCCCACAGCCCGTTCTCGACAAAGAGCTCGGGCTCCTCGCCGGGTTCGGTCTCTTCTCCGGCCATTTCCTCGGCTCGCTCCGCCCCGGTGTCGGTCCGGGCGGTCTCCGCGGCTGGGGATGGAACTTCGCCGGGAGCGCTTCCGGCCATTTCCCCGGCTCCGGCCGCTCCTTCGGTTGCTGCACCGCCGGTTTCGGCACCACCGGGGCACCCCTTCCTGTCGGCGCGGGCGACGGCAAGGCGCAGCAGGTGCTCCAGGCCGAAGAGCTGCAGCGTGGGTGAGCACAACAATCGTGCAATCCGGTAGGCGACGGCCATGCCCCGCTGCTCGAAGAGGGTGAGCACCTCCTCCAGCACTCCGTCGCGGTCCATCCGCGACGGGGTGAAGAGCGGCCCGTCCGAGGCGTGGCGCGCCGCAAGCGAGGGGTCGAGCGCCAGGGCGTGGAGTGCCGTCGAAATCAGCGCCGCGGGGTAGTCGTCGAGCGAGGCGTCCAAGTCGCCGGCCTCGCGGGCCGGGTGCTGGTAGGCCGTGGTGCCCAGCTCGGGGCTCCGCCGCCCGGCAAAGGCGGGGAGGAACATCGCGTCGAAGTCGATGAGCTGCAGTTCGCCCGAGGGGCGGACCACGATGTTCTCGGGCTTCAGGTCGCCGTGGGTCCAGTCGTCGGCCACCAGGCGGGCGGCCAGACGGTCGAAGCGGTTGGCCAGCGCACCGAGCCGCTCCCGGTCCGCAGCCTGCAGCGCAAGGTCAATCTCCTCGCGGAGCGTGCGCCCCTCGACCCAGTCGTCGACCACCACGTCGCACCAGACCCCCTCGTCGGGCGAGGTGTAGAGGAAGAGCTCGCGTGTCAGGAGCCTGCTGCCGTAGATTTCCGCCAGATGCTCGGCCGGCCGCATGTAGCAGCGCAGCGCCTGAAGGCGCCCTTCGCGGCGGATGCGGAAGACCGCCGCGCTGTTGCCCACGGCATAGAGCGGCCTTCCCTGCTGGTCGCGGCAGAGTTCGAAGGGCTCCAGCGTGCGGCAGAGCCCCGAGGGCTCCTCGAGCGTCGTGAGGTATTGGCGAAGAGTGTACACGCGTGCAGTATGGTGTTATAAAAAAAGAGGGCCGGATGTCCCGGCCCTGCTTCTTCTTTCGTGCGATTAGTGGCAGTGGCCGCAGCCGTCGCCGCAACCGTGGTCGTCGCAGCCGCAGTCGTGGTCGTGTTCGCCGCAGCCGCACGAGCAGCCGCCCTTCAAATCCTCGGGTGTCACGTCGCGCACCGATACCACCTCAACCTCGAAGTTGAGCGTCTTGCCGGCCATCGGGTGGTTGAAGTCCATCTTGACGTGCTCGTCGCCGACCTCCTTGACCGTGCCCATCATGCGGTTGCCCTGAGCGTCGCTCATCGGCACCTGCGAGCCCTCGAAGAGGATATCCTCGGCCAGCTTGCCGTCAACCATGAAGATGCTCTTCGGCAGGTCGACGATGGCCTCGGCAATCAGCTCGCCGTAGCCGTCCTTGGGCTCGAGCGTGAAGGATACCTTGTCGCCTACCTCCTTGCCGAGAATCGCCTCCTCGAACTTGGGGAGCAGCATGCCCGTACCGAAGATGAACTCGAGGGGCTGGCCCGGACGCGACTGGTCCGCAATCTTGCCGTCGACGGTGAGCTTGTAGTTCACGCCGACCATTTTGTTCTGTGCTACTTTCATTTGAATATGCTTTGTTTTGAGTTATTGACTCCGTTTCGTGCCGGTCCGGCTTCCGTCCTGCTGCGGGGACCGCTCGCCGTCGCGCGGGCGGTTGGAGCGGACGCTCCGGCGGGGTGCGGTTCGCACCGGCAAGTCGTCAAAGGTACGCACTTCGGCGCGAGTTGCCAAATTCTTGCGCAAAATAATGCATCCCGCCCCTCGGAACGGGGCGCAGACGGCGCTCCGACACCCTTCTCCCGGATTCTTCTTTCGGCCTTTTCTCCTTTCTCCCGGCCTTCCTCTTCCGGTCGCCTCTTTCTTTTTCGGCCTTCTCTCCCTTCGGGTCCCCTTTTCCTCTTCCGGCCTCCTCTTCGGGACACCCGCCTTCGGCCTCCTCCCGGGACAAAAGGCGGGGGCGGCAGCCTGCGGCCGCCGCCCCCGAAGCATCGGAGCCTGTCACTCCCGGTTAATCGAGGTTGCGGCAGCAGAGGTTGCGGTCGCCGTAGCCGTTGTCGATTTTCGAGACGTAGGGGAAGAACTTCGCCTGGCGAATCCACTCCAGCGGGAAGGCCGCCTCCATGCGCGTGTAGGGGTGGGTCCACTCGCCAGCCAGCTCGACGGCCGTATGGGGCGCATTCACCACCACGTTGTCCGCCTTGCCGACCGCCGCCTCGCACTCGCGCTTGATTTGGACGAGCGCCTCGATGAAGCGGTCCATCTCGGCCTTGGGCTCCGACTCGGTGGGCTCGACCATGAGCGTCTCGTGGACGGGGAACGAGAGCGTCGGGGCGTGGAAGCCGTAATCCATCAGACGGTGGGCGATGTCGCCGCAGTCGATGTTGTAGTCATGCTTGAAGTGCGTCAGGTCGAGAATCATCTCGTGGCCCACGCGGCCCGTCTCGCCCGAGTAGTAGGTGCGGAACTCCGGAGCGAGGGCCGCCGACATGTAGTTGGCATTGACGATGGCCATCTCGGTGGCGTGGCGCAGACCCTCCTCACCCAGCATCTTGATGTAGCCGTAGGTGATGGGGAGCAGCATGGCCGAGCCCCACGGGGCCGAAGCCACCGCCGTGATGCCTTCGTCGCCGCCCGTGCCGACAATCGGATGCGAGGGGAGGAACGGACGCAGATGTTCGGCCACGCAGATGGGGCCCACGCCCGGACCGCCGCCGCCGTGAGGCATGGCGAAGGTCTTGTGGAGGTTCAGGTGGCAGACGTCGGCGCCGATGTAGCCCGGGTTGGTCAGACCTACCTGGGCGTTCATGTTGGCGCCGTCCATGTAGACCTGGCCGCCGGCGTCGTGCACCGCGTCGACAATCTCGCGGATGCGGCTCTCGAAGACGCCGTGCGTCGAGGGGTAGGTCACCATCAGGCCGCAGAGCTCCGAGCTGTGCTCGCGGGCTTTGGCCTCGAGGTCCTCGACGTCGATGTTGCCCCGCTCGTCGCAGGCGACCGTCACGATTTTCATGCCGGCCATCGCTGCCGAGGCGGGGTTCGTGCCGTGGGCCGAGGCGGGAATGAGCACCACGTTGCGGTAGCCCTGGCCGCGGCTCTGGTGGTAGGCGCGGATGACCATCAGACCGGTGTACTCGCCCGCGGCGCCCGAGTTGGGCTGCAGCGAGCAGGCGGCAAAGCCGGTGATGGTGGCCAGGTCGCGCTCGAGCTCGGCGATGAGCTCCATGTAGCCCTCGGCCTGGTCGGCCGGGGCGAAGGGGTGCATGTTCTGGAAGCCGGCCAGCGAGAGCGGCTGCATGAGCGCCGCGGCGTTGAGCTTCATGGTGCACGAACCGAGCGAAATCATCGAGTTGGCCAGCGAGATGTCGCGCAGCTCGAGCCGCTTGATGTAGCGCATCAGCTCGTTCTCCGAGCGGCAGGCGTGGAAGACCGGCTCGGTCAGGTAGTTCGACTGGCGGCGCAGGGCGGCCGGGATGCTCTCCTCGGTGGCGTATTTCGTCGCCTTGGCCTTGCGGCCCTTCGCCTGGGCGAAGATGTGCAGCACGAGGTCGACCTCCTCGGGGGTGGTCACCTCGTCGAACGACATGCGCACGCGCTCCTCCGAGGGGTAGTAGAAGTTGATGCCCTGCTCGAGCGCCAGCGACTGGACGACGGCCGCCTCGGCCTCGACCTCGAGCGTGTCGAAGAAGTCGTGTGCGGCGAGCGTGTAGCCCAGCGCCTCGAGCCCGCGGGCGACGGTCACGGCCGCAAGGTGGGCCGTCAGGGCGGCGCGGCGCAGCCCCTCGGGACCGTTGTAGACGCAGTAGAAGCCCGTCATCGAGGCCATGAGGGCCGTGGCGGTGCAGATGTTCGAGGTGGCCTTTTCGCGCTTGATGTGCTGCTCGCGCATCTGGAGCGCCATGCGCAGCGCGCGGTTGCCCAGGCGGTCGACCGAGACGCCGATGATGCGGCCCGGCATGTGGCGCTTGAAGGCTTCGCGCGTGGCCATGTAGCCGGCGGCTGGACCGCCGAAGCCCATCGGCGTGCCGAGACGCTGCGCCGTACCCACGGCGATGTCGGCGCCCCACTCGCCCGGGGCCTTCACCAGCGCCAGGGCCAGCAGGTCGGCCACGGCCGTCACGAGCGCCCCCTTGGCGTGGGCCGCGGCGGTGAAGTCCGAGTAGTCGCGCAGGTGGCCGTTGGCGGCCGGGTACTGCACGATGGCGCCGAATTCCTTGCCCGTGAATTCATACTCGTCGTACTCGTCGATGATAAGCTCGATGCCGAAGGGCTCGCTGCGCGTGAGCAGCACGTCGAGCGTCTGGGGGAAGATGTTGCGGTCGACGAAGAGCTGGTTGCGTCCTTCGCGCACTGCCTCGCGCGAGCGAAGCGCGAACATCATCAGCATCGCCTCGGCTGCGGCCGTTCCCTCGTCGAGCAGCGAGCAGTTGCCGATTTCCATCCCCGTGAGCGAGATGACGGCAGTCTGGAAGTTGAGCAGCGCCTCGAGGCGGCCCTGCGAAATCTCGGCCTGATAGGGGGTGTAGGAGGTGTACCAGGCGGGGTTCTCGAAGACGTTGCGCGACACGGCGGCCGGCACGGCGCAGGGGTAGTAGCCCATGCCGATGAACGAGCGCAGCGTGCGGTTGCGGTCGGCCAGCGCGCGGATGTGGGCCGAGAATTCGTATTCGCTCATCCCCTGGGCGGGCAGAGCGAGCGGCTTCTTGAGCCGGATGGATTGGGGAATGACCTGCGCGATGAGCTCCTCGACGGAGCCGACGCCGATGGTGTCGAGCATCGCCTTCAGTTCGTTTTCGCGGGTGACGCCGATGTGGCGGTCGGAGAATTTGTCGAACATAGGATTCGTTGGTTATTGAGTTTTTTGCGGGTTATGCGTTGGTTGTCTTTGCGTTCCGTATCGTGTTTTGTATTGTGTTGCCTTGTCTTGTGCTGTGCCTCTGCCCGGTGCTGTGCCGGTGCCTCCGGCGGTGCGGCTCATCGGCCCCCGGGGGCCTTCGTATCAATCTCGTCGGGCCAGGGGCAGGGCTCGCCCGTCGCCTTGAACGAGGGGCGCTGGGCGCCGACCCGACGCAGGAAGCGTCCCAGACGGCGTGACAGCTCGCGGACCCGGCGCGGCTCGGAGGCGGAGAGCTCCTCCCGCTCGCCGATGTCGCGGCGGATGTTGAAGAGCTCGCGGCGGCCGTCCTCGTAGTAGTAGACCAGCTTCCAGTCGCCGCGGCGGATGGTGCAGGTGGGGCCGATGCCCGGGCCCGTGGGGCCCCAGACGTTGGGGCAGTTCCAGTAGAGCGAGCGCCCGCGTGCGGGGTTCGGGCCGCGCCCCGTAAGCAGTGGGACGAACGAGCGTCCGTCAATCGGCTGCACGGTCCGGTAGCGGCGGATGCCCGCCATCTCGAGGATGGTGGGGTAGAAGTCCTCGATGAGCAGGTAGTCGTCGCACCGCTCGCCGCCGCGCGTGACGCCCGGCCAGTAGACGAGCATCGGTTCGCGGATGCCCCCTTCGTAGGCCGACCCCTTGCCGCTGTTGAGCGGGGCGTTCTGCGTGTGGAGCGCGCCGTCGCGCGTCCCCTCGGCCGCCAGACCGCCGTTGTCGCTCATGAAGAGGATGATGGTGTTCTGCAGCTCGTCGTTGCGTTCGAGCCAGTCGAGCAGGTCGCCCAGGCTCTTGTCCATTCCCTCGACCAGCGCCGCGTAGGCCGCCTCGCGGTCGCTCAGCCCCCGCTCCTTGTATTTGGCGAAGAAGCGGGCGTCGCGGTCGACGGGGACGTGGACGGCGTAGTGCGCCATGTAGAGGAAGAAGGGCTGGCCGTAGCGGCGGGCCTTGTCGAGCGCGTGGAGCGCTTCGCGCGTGAGCGCCTCCGAAAGAAAGGTCTCCGTGCCCCAGTATTTTTCGAGCCCCGGCGTTGCGAAGAGCGACTGCGGGGCGCCGTCGGTGCGGTTGCCGTAGTTCTGCTCGCCCAGATAGCTGGCCGGACCTCCGGCGGCGTGGCCGGCGATGTTGACCTCGAAGCCGAAGTGGTGCGGGTCTTCGCCCGGGGTGTCGATGGCTCCGAAGTGAGCCTTGCCGCAGTGAATCGTGTGGTAGCCGCTGCGGCGCAGCAGCTCGACGAAGGAGGTGGCGCGGAAGGTGCGGTCGACCTCGCCCGACTGGAGGATGCCGTTGACGTTCCACTCGGGCAGCTGCAGCGTGGGGCTCTCGTGGTCGGTCGACTTGTCGCGCTCGAGCGTCCAGTTCGTGACGCAGTGGCGTGCGGCGTTGCACCCCGTGAGCAGGCTGCAGCGCGACGGGGAGCTGATGCTCGAGGCGTAGGCCTGCGTGAAGAGCGTTCCCATCGAGGCGAGCCGCTCCATCGCGGGGGTCTCGAAGAGGCGGTTGTAGGGGGTCCGTTCGCTCCAGAAGGGGACCGACGTGTCCTGCCACCCCATGTCGTCGACCATGAAGAGGATGATGTTGGGACGGCGCGTCGGCGCGTCCTCGGTGCGGGATGCCGCTCCGGTAGCTCCGGCGGCTCCGTGGGCTGCGAGCGGCAGGGCGGCCGCGGCCAGAAGAAGGCTTTTTTCCATGCGGGTGCGGGGGTGGTGGGTTCTGAATGTTGCGGGTCGTTGCTCTCCGGTACTCGGGCGGGGGTCAGTACTTGAAGCTGCTGCCGCCGATGAATTCGCGCAGAATCGAGGTGGGCGGCACCTCGTCGGGCGCAATGGGGATGAAGTTGTCGAGGAACTTGAGCATGCGGCGCGCCTCGTCGAATTCGGGAACCGTGTCGGGCACCTCGCGCAGAATCTTCTCGGCGAAGGGGCGCAGCACCGAAATCTCGTAGAAGAGCGACGAGTTGAACATCACGTCGGCATTCTCCTGATAGGGGAAGATGTGCCGCTCCTCGCCCCGCCGCACCGAAGCCCAGCGCGAGAGGGTGGCCAGCGCGTCGGAGCCCCGCTGCTGGTAGTCGCGCGTGAGGCGGCGCAGCAGCCGGTTGTCGGTGGTGGCGATGCGCGAGAGGTTGTCCATCGCCACCGAGGTGAAGCACGAGATGTAGATGCGGAACTTCTGCTCGTCGGGGATGGCGGGGGTCAGCCGCGGGTTGAGGCCGTGGATGCCCTCGATGACGAGGATGGAGCGCTCGTCGAGCGTCAGCGGCGCGTTGTGCCACGTGCGGCGCCCGGTGATGAAGTCGTAGCGGGGGATGTCGACGCTCTCGCCCCGCATCAGGCGGCGCAGGTGGTCGTTGAAGAGCTCCAGGTCGATGGCCTCGAGCGCCTCGTAGTCGTACTCGCCGTTTTCGTCGCGGGGCGTATGCTCGCGGTCGACGAAGTAGTCGTCGAGCGAGATGAGCACGGGCTTGAGTCCCAGCACGCCCAGCTGGAGGCCGAGGCGCTTGGCCGAGGTGGTCTTGCCGCTGCTCGAGGGGCCCGAGATGAGCACCATGCGGGTGTCGCGCGTGCGGTTGGCCTCCAGAATGGCGTCGGCCGTCTGGGCGAACTTGCGTTCGTGGAAGGCTTCGGCCAGCTTGATCATGCCTCCGGCGTCGCCGGCGAGCACCTTCGAGTTGACGTCGCCCACCGTGGGGACGCCCATGATGCGGACCCACGACTGGTATTCGCGGAAGATGTCGAACATCTTCTCCTGGTGCACCTCCCTCTGGAGCCGGTCGGGCGCCGTGCGCAGCGGCAGCGAGAGGTAGAAGCCGTTGTAGTAGGGGGTGATGTCAAAGAGGGTGATGTAGCCGGTCGAGGGGGCCAGCGAGCCGTAGAAGTAGCCGGCCGTGTCGCCCAGCGTATAGAGGTCGCTGTAGAGGCGCGGACGCGTATCCAGCAGCGCCACCTTGTCGTCGAAGCCCAGCTCGGTGTAGCGGGCGCGCACCTCGTCGGTGGGCAGCTTCTCGCGCCGAATCGGCATGTCGGCCGCTGCCAGCTGCCGCATGCGCTCCTTGAGCCGTGCGGCGGCGTCCGGGGAGAAGCGCTCGATGCCCTCAATCTCGCAGTAGAAGCCGCTCTGTCCCATCGAGTGGCGGATGTGGAGCCGCTTGCCGGGAAAGAGCTCGCCCGCGGCCAGCTGCAGCAGGAACCACGAGGTGCGCTGGTAGACGCGCAGCCCCGCAAACGAGGTGATGTCGACGAAGCGCAGCGATACGGGGGAGAAGATGCGGTAGTTGAGTTCGCGGATGCGGTTGTTGACGTAGGCGGCGAGGAAGGGGTGGTCGCCCGGGGTCACCTTGCGCGCGAGTTCGAGCAGCGAGGTGCCCATCGGAATCCGGATTCGCTCGCCGGATGTTTCGTAGATGACTTGAACGGTGTCGGTCATGTTTTTTCGATGTCTCAATGTGTAAAGGTAGAAATTATTTGTAATTTTGGCAAACGAATACCGAGAATATGAGAATGCTTTTCCGCTTTGTAACGGTGCTGGCGGCCCTTGTGACGGTGGCCTGTGCACCGCGTGAACGGGGTGTGGTCATTCTGTCGACCAACGACATGCACGCCAAAATCGAGCGCTTCGCCCGTCTGGCCGCGGCCGTCGAGCGCTGCCGCGACACGGTGAGCGACGTGGTGCTGGCCGATGCCGGCGACCGCTGGACGGGCAACGCCTTTGTCGACAAGGCCCCCACGCCCGGCATGCCGATGCTCTCGCTGATGAACCGTCTGGGGTTCGACGTGGCGACGCTCGGCAACCATGAGTTCGACTACGGACAGGCCTTTCTGGGGCGCATGCTCGACAGCATGCGCTTCGCGGTGGTCTGCGCCAACGTGGTGAGCGACACGGCGACCTTCCCGCAGATGGCCCCCTGGACCATCCTCGAGCGCGGAGGCGTGCGCATCGGCTTCGTCGGCGTGGTGACCAACTACGAGGGTCCGGGCCATCCGGCGGGCAACGACTCGAGCTACGCCGGCCTCGAATTCCCCGACCCGCAGCAGGCGGCGGCGCGCTGCGCCCGCGAGCTGCGCGACAAGGTCGACGTGCTGGTGCTGCTGTCGCACATGGGCGACGACCGCGACCGCGAGTTCCTCTCTTCGAACAGCGACTACGACCTGCTGCTGAGCGGCCACACCCACGTGGTGGTCGACACCCTCGTCGGGGGGACGCCCCTGCTGCAGACGGGCAAGGAGCTGCGCAACGTCGGGGTGACGGTGCTCCGCCTGAAGGGGCATCGCCTGGTGGGCGTCGAGACGCGCGTGGTGCCGCTCTCCGACTACGAGCCTGCGCCCGAATACGAGGCTCTGGTGGCGGATATCTACGCCTCGCCCGAGCTGAACGCCCCGGTGGGGAGTCTGGCCGAGGCGGCCGACAAGCAGGGGCTTGCCAACTGGATGGCCGAAGCGGTGGCCGACTGCGCCGATGCCGAGGTGGGCTTCTACCACGTGGGCGGCGTGCGGCTCGACCGCGTCGAAAAGGGTGCCGTGAGCTCCGCCACGGTCTATGGCCTCGAGCCCTTCGGCACGCATGTGGCCGCCATGCGGATGACCCCCGCGCAGATGCGGCGGATGATTGTCGAGAAGTACAACGATACGGTGAACCTGAAGGAGGCGCACCGCATCGACCTCATAGCGACGACCCCCTACGAGCTGCTTGTCGATGCGGAGGACCGGGCCCTCGACGTGCGCTTCCCGAAGCTGCTCGAAGGACGCCTCTACCGCGTGGCGATGAACGACTACATCTTCCGCAACTACCGCGCGCTGGAGTATACCGATGGTCGCATCCTCGACGACGGGGTGGCCGGCGTCCTGCTCGAAGAGCTGCGCGAGGACTCCCCGCTGCACCCCGACAACGAGGCGCGGCAGCGCGTCGTCCGCCTCGGAGCCGGGTCACACTGACCCGGACCAGCGTCGCACTGACCTCGGAGCGGCGTCACATGACTTCGGAGTGGTGTCGCACTGACCTTGGAGCGGCGTCGCACTGATCCGGAGCAGGGTCGCACTGACGACGGGGCGTCCTCATCTTGTGCCTTGCGGGCCTTCTTCCCGGCAGCGGGAGGGAGGCCCGGTCTTTTCCCCGGAGCGGGTCTTGGCGGCAAATCGGCCGAAAATCGGCTGAAAAATTTGATTTTCAGCGAAAAAGATGTAGCTTTGCAGTCCCGCATACGCGCAACATGCGCGCATGGTTCCGGGTATGAACTTAATTATTAACCATTTAACGAGCGATTGTATCGCAAAACTTTCCACAATGGAAGAAAACAAAACTGCCGTTGCCAACGAGAATTTCGATTGGAACGCCTATGAGAACGACCTGGGTGTCTATGACCAGCCCAAGGAGCAAATCACCGAGGCCTACGACAAGACGCTGTCGAACGTAGCCGTCGGCGAGGTTGTCGAGGGTACGGTTACCGCCATCAACAAGCGTGAGGTTCTCGTCAACATCGGCTACAAGAGCGAGGGTGTGATTCCCGTTTCGGAGTTCCGCTACAACCCCGACCTGAAGGTAGGCGACAAGGTAGAGGTCTACGTCGAGTCGGCCGAGGACAAGAACGGCCAGCTGCTGCTCTCGCACAAGAAGGCCCGTCAGCTCAAGTCGTGGGACCGCGTCAACGAGGCCCTCGAGAAGGACGAGGTCATCAAGGGTTACATCAAGTGCCGTACGAAGGGCGGTATGATTGTCGACGTGTTCGGCATCGAGGCCTTCCTGCCCGGCTCGCAGATTGACGTGAAGCCGATTCGCGACTACGACGTATATGTCGACAAGACCATGGAGTTCAAGGTTGTGAAAATCAACCAGGAGTTCCGCAACGTGGTCGTTTCGCACAAGGCCCTCATCGAGGCCGAGCTCGAGGCTCAGAAGCAGATTATCATGTCGAAGCTCGAGAAGGGTCAGATTCTCGAGGGTACGGTCAAGAACATCACCTCCTACGGCGTATTCGTCGACCTGGGCGGTGTGGACGGTCTGATTCACATCACCGACCTGTCGTGGGGCCGCGTAAACCACCCCGAGGAGATTGTTTCGCTCGACCAGAAAATCAAGGTCGTTATCCTGGACTTCGACGATGCCAAGAAGCGCATCGCTCTGGGTCTGAAGCAGCTTACCCCGCATCCGTGGGAGGCACTCGACCCCAACCTCAAGGTGGGTGACCACGTGAAGGGCAAGGTGGTTGTGATGGCCGACTACGGCGCATTCGTCGAGATTGCTCCCGGTGTGGAGGGTCTGATTCACGTTTCGGAGATGTCGTGGAGCCAGCACCTGCGTTCGGCTCAGGACTTCCTGAAGGTGGGCGACGAGGTTGAGGCCGTCATCCTGACGCTCGACCGCGAGGAGCGCAAGATGTCGCTGGGCATCAAGCAGCTGACCCCCGACCCGTGGGAGAACATCGAGACCAAGTATCCCGTCGGTACGAAGTGCACGGCCAAGGTGCGCAACTTCACCAACTTCGGCGTATTCGTCGAGATTGAGGAGGGCATCGACGGTCTGATTCACATTTCGGACCTGAGCTGGACCAAGAAAATCAAGCACCCCGGTGAGTTCACGCAGGTAGGTGCCGACATCGACGTGGTTGTGCTCGAAATCGACAAGGAGAACCGTCGTCTGTCGCTCGGTCACAAGCAGCTCGAGGAGAACCCCTGGACCGAGTTCGAGAAGCAGTTCCCCATCGACAGCATCCACGAGGGTACCATCACCGAGATGACCGAGAAGGGTGCCGTCGTAGCACTGAGTGACAGCGTCGAGGGCTTCTGCCCGAACCGTCAGCTCACCAAGGAGGACGGCTCGATGCCGAAGGTCGGCGACAAGCTGGCATTCAAGATTCTCGAGTTCTCGAAGGCTACCAAGCGTATCACGCTTTCGCACGTGCGTACCTACTCGGACGCCAAGAAGGCTGAAATCGCTGCCGAGAAGGCCGAGAAGCGCGCTGCTGCCGACGCTACGAAGTCGACGGTGAAGAAGATTAACGCTTCGGTCGAGAAGACGACCCTCGGCGACATCGCCGGTCTGGCCGCTCTGAAGGCCGCCATGGAGAATGCCGAGAAGAACGAGAAGTAATTCTTCGGTTATTCGGTAATACCGACGCCCGCACCTTGAGTGGTGCGGGCGTTTTTTTGTGCCTGGTCCGGTCCCGGTCCGGTCCCGGTGGCGGTTCCGGTGGCGGTGGCGACGGCGCGGGACAGGATAGAGGCGGCTGTCGCGGAGCGGTGAGTCGTGTGTGCAGGTGAGCGTGTGAGTTGTGATTAAGGGTGAGGGGGGCGTGTTGGGCGAGAGCGTGAACGCGAGGGTGCGGGGCAACCAATCCCGTGCGGCGGGGTCGGAGGAGGAGAGAAAGAAGTGCCGGAAGAGGGACGAGCGTGGTGGGGCAGGCCGATTCGGGCAGGATGGTGGGACGGGGCGGTGCCGGGGCGGCATTGGGGTGGTGTCGAGGGCGGAGGAGTGCGGCTGAGTGCGGCGTCAGCGTGGCGCGGCCGGGTGGAGGCTTTTGGGTGTGTGAGGCTGGACTGAGCCTTGGGTGCGGCCGCAGCGCAATAGCGCGTCTGCAGAAGGTTGGCGCGGTTGGGCAGGGAAGGTTTGGAGTGGCCCGGGACCGGAAGGCTGGGCTTGTCTGACAGAATGCGGGTAGAAACGGAGGCTTGCCGTCTGGACCGGCCTGCCGTCTGGACAACTTGCCGGAGGGACCGGCTTGCCGTCTGGACAACTTGCCGGAGGGAAGGTCTGTTGTGGAGCTTTGCTCCTCAGCGGACCGCCGAGTAACGTCGTGGGGCCGCCACCTGGGGCGCACCCAAACAAAAAGGCCCTCCGCTGAGCGGAAGGCCTTTGTCGTGTTGAGACGATGCCTTATTCGGCAGCGACTACCGAGAACTTGATGGTAGCCTTTACCTCGCGGTGCAGCTTGGCCGTTGCCTCGTACTCGCCCACGGTCTTGATGGGCTCGACGACAATCAGCTTGCGGTCCACCTCGATGCCTTTGGCTGCGAGTGCCTCGGCCAGGTCGGCTGCGGTCACCGTACCGAAGAGCTTGCCCTCCTCGGCCTTCACGTTGAGCGTGAGCGGCAGGTTGGCGATGGTCTCGGCCAGAGCCTGGGCGTCGGCCAGAATCTTGGCGTCCTTGTGGGCGCGCTGCTTCAGATTCTCGGCGAGCACCTTCTTGGCGGCTGCGGTGGCAACCTTGGCGTATCCCTGGGGAATCAGGTAGTTGTTTGCGTAACCGGGCTTCACGTTCACGATGTCGTTGGCGTAGCCCAGCTTATCCATATCCTTAATCAGAATGACTTCCATTGTCTCTCCTCCTCTTTAATTATTTCATGCAATCGGTTACGAAGGGCAGGATGGCGAGATGACGGGCGCGCTTGACGGCCTGGGCCACCTTCTTCTGGAACTTCTGCGAAGTACCCGTAAGACGACGGGGCAGAATCTTGCCCTGCTCGTTGAGGAACTTCTTCAGGAACTCGCCGTCCTTGTAGTCCACGTACTTGATGCCGAGCTTCTTGAAACGGCAGTACTTCTTCTTCTTGACGTCTACCGTCACCGGGTTGAGGTAACGGATTTCCGATTGAGCCTTGTTCTCCTGTGCCATGGTTTACTCCTCCTGCTTGTTAGAAAGTTTTGCACGACGCTTAGCCGAGTACTCCACGGCGTACTTGTCCTGCTTGAAAGTTAAGAAACGAATCACGCGCTCGTCGCGGCGGTACTGCGTCTCGAGCGTGTTGATGAGCGAACCCTCACCGGTGAACTCCATGAGGAAATAGAAACCGGTGGTCTTCTTCTGAATAGGGTAGGCGAGCTTCTTGAGGCCCCACGACTCCTTGTTCACAATCTGACCGCCGTTCTCGGTGATGACGCCCTGGAATTTGTCAGCGACCTCCTGTACCTGTGCATCGGACAGTACCGGCGTGACAATGAAAACGGTTTCGTAATTGTTCATGATGCTTGTAATTAAAAATTAATTAGGCTTAAAGCGGGTGCAAAGATAACAAAAAACGGAGACTGTGCAAAGTGCGGCGCCGAAATTTTTTCGTTCGGACGCTGATTTTCCGATATTTCGGGGGCTGTGCAGGGCGCGGATGCCGGCCGGTGTGTGGAAAACGGGTTGCCGGCGCGGGCAGAAGAGGCGCCGGTGCGGGGCGGCAGGTGGGTTGGTGCGGACAGAAGGAAGTGGCCCGGTGCGGCGAGGGGGGCTTACGGACGGTCGGAGGGGGTGGTATGTCGGGGCCTCTTTTGCCTCGATTCGGGTGCGCGGGATGCTCTGTCCGGTGCTTTTGGTTGCACGCCCGGCTTCCGTGTGCCTGCAAACGTCTCCGGGCCGGGCGGCACTCTCCGGGCGACGCAGAGGGTGATTTGGAAATCTTGTCCGCACGCGCTATCTTTGCGGCCGGAACCATTCGTTGAACCATGTATCGCAGAAAGGGACATATCTACTACGGTCGGAGGTGCGTCATTGCGCGTGCCTTCCGGGTCCATGTCCACTGGTTCAGCGGCTTCATCTGACTGACAAGGTTTGTCGCCGGTCCGTTCGGGGGTGCGGCGGCTGATGGGTCGGGCCTTCCGGAGCGAAGCGCCCGCAGCGAGGTGCTGCCTCCCTGTCGCGGGGCCGTCGGCCAAGGTCGGCCGGTCCGTGTCTGAGGAGGACGTGCGCCGGCGTGCTGTACGCAGTTTATAACCTTGAAAATCAGTCAATCCATGTTTACGATTATTCTGTTCCTGATGTCGGGTATCGGCATCGGCTACCTGCTGCGCGGGCGGCGGGTGGTGGCCCTCGCCGGGCGGAGCATCCGCTTCGTCGTGCTGGCGCTGGTCTTTGTCATCGGTTTTTCGACCGGCTCCCACGGGGAGCTTCTCAGTCAGTTCGGTCAGTTCGGCCGTCAGGCCGTCGTCATTGCGGCCCTTGGCATCGCGGGAAGCCTCGTTGCCGCATGGCTGGCGGCGCGGCTTCTCTTCGGGAAAGGAGGTGCGCGATGAAGGAGAATCTGCTCATCTTCGCCTGTCTTGCGCTGGGACTTGCTGCCGGAATGACCGGGACGGCACCCGCTGCGCTGGCTCACCCAGGGCTGCCGCTCGTGCTGCTCTCGGGGCTGGTCTTTCTGGTCGGCATCACGCTCGGCGGCGACCGCGAGGTGCTCGCCTCGCTGCGCGGGTTCCGCTGGCGGATGCTTCTGCTGCCCCTCTTCACCATTGCCGGGACGCTGCTCTTCTCGGGGCTGGCGGTCTTTCTGCTGCGCGACCTCCGGCTGATGGACTGCCTCGCCGTGGGGAGCGGCTTCGGATACTATTCGCTCTCGTCGGTGCTGATTACCAATCTAAAGGGAGGTGCGGCCGACGCTGCGGCGCTGGCCACCGTGGCGCTGCTGGCCAACATCATGCGCGAACTGGTCGCCCTCTTCGGCATTCCGCTCTTCGCCCGCCTGGGCGGACGACTGGCGCCCATCTCCGTGGCGGGCATCAATTCGATGGATGTCTGCCTGCCGATGATTGTCCGCAGTTCGGGCAGCGAGCTCATCCCGCTGGCCGTCCTCCACGGGCTGGCGCTCGAGCTGAGCGTGCCGCTGCTTGTCGGCCTCTTCTGCCGGTAGTGAAGCCGGGCGGGTAACTGTACCGGCATAGCGCAGGAGCGGCCGGCGGAGGGCGGGTCCGCCCGCGGTTGCGGGCCGCCGCGTGAAGCGTTGCGCACGAAAAAAGGGGAGCGTCGCGGTGGCGATGCTCCCCTTTCTGTCGGAGACGTGTCGGCGGGAACGGTCCGGCGACGCCCCCGTTACTTCAGGTTGTCGATGATGGCGGCGATGCGGTCGAAGACCTCGTCCATCGTACCCACGCCGTCGACCGAGGCGTACTTGTTCTGTGCCGTGTAGTAGTCCGAGACGATGGCCGTCTGCTTGTGGTAGACGTCCAGCCGGCCGCGGATGACCTCCTCCGAGGCGTCGTCGGCGCGGCCCGAATCCTTGCCGCGCAGCAGGATGCGCTTGACGAGCTCCTCCTCCGGGACGCGGATGTCAATCATGATGTCCACCTTGAGTCCGTTCTTGGCGAGGATTTTGTCGAACTCCTCGGCCTGGACCGTCGTGCGGGGGAAGCCGTCGAAGATGCACCCCTTGGCGTCGCGGTGCTCGGCCACGTAGTTGGCAATCATGTCGATGACAATCTGGTCGGGAGCCAGCTTGCCGGCCTTGATGTAGGACTCCATGCTGCGTCCCAGCTCGGTGCCGCGGGCAATCTCGCCGCGGATGACCTCGCCCGTCGAGACATGCTCGATGCCGTAGTGTTCCTTGAGGCGCTGGGCCTGGGTGCCCTTGCCGCAGCCCGGCGCGCCGAATAAAACGATGTTTATCATGAATTGAACCGTTTATGTGATTAGCTGGACAAAAATACGCTAATTTTTGTAGATACGCCAAAGATTCGTTAGATTTGTAAAAAAATTTATAATCATGGAGAAGAAACAGCGCACGGAAATCGCAACGCTCGGTCAGTTCGGCCTCATCGACCTGCTGACGCGCGACTTTACCCCCACGAATCCTTCGACGCTCGTGGGTGTGGGCGACGATGCGGCGGTCATCGCGCCGTCGGCCGACGAGGTGGTGCTCTGCACGACCGACTCCTTCTACGAAGGGGTCGATTTCGACCTGACCTACTTCCCGCTCAAGCATCTGGGCTACAAGGTGGTGACGGCCGGCGTGAGCGACATCCTGGCGATGAACGCCCTGCCGCGGCAGCTGACCGTGTCGCTCGGCGTCTCGTCGAAGCTCCCCGTCGAGGCGCTGCAGGACCTCTACGAGGGCATCTCGTTCGCCTGCCGCGAGCAGCACATCGACCTGGTGGGGGGCGACACGCGCGCCTCGATGACGGGGCTCGTCATCACGGTCACGGTGCTCGGTGCGGCGCAGCGTGAGCGGGTGGTCCGCCGCAACGGCGCGCGGCTGCACGACCTGGTCTGCATCACGGGAAATCTCGGCGCAGCCTACATGGGGCTCCGGCTCCTCGAACGCGAGCGGCGCGTGCTGAGCGACGTGAAGAACCCCGAGCCGCGCTTCGGGGGCTACGAATACCTGCTCGAGAAGTACCTCAAGCCGCGTCCCCGCACCGACATCATCGAGGCACTGGCCGAGGAGGGCATCGTCCCCACGTCGATGATTGACCTCTCGGACGGCCTCGCGAGCGACATGCTGCAGCTCTGCCGCGCCTCGAAGTGTGGCGTAAGGCTCTATCTGGAGCGGATTCCCATTGCGCAGCAGACCACGAAGCTCTCCGAGGAGATGCACTCCGACCCGGTGGTGGCGGCGCTGCACGGCGGCGAGGACTACGAGCTGCTCTTCACCGTGCCGCTGGCCATGCAGGAGCAGGTGATGCGTATGGGGGGCATCGACGTCATCGGCCACATCACCTTCGAGGAGTCGGGGGCCTGCCTGGTGACGCCCGACGGCTCGAACATCCGCCTGCGCGCCCAGGGCTTCCCCGACGGGGAGATTGAGGCAAAGGGAGCCGCGAGTGCTTCGACCGCTTCGGCCGGTACGGGCTCGGCAGCCACGACCGCCGGCGCCTCTGCGGCGGAAAGCACAGCTGCTCCGGCTCCGGAACAGAAGAAAAAATAGAGCTCTCGGCGACCGGGGCGGGTCCCGGTCCGGACGTTGCATAAGGTAATAAAGGGATGCTGTCACCTGCAGGTGACAGCATCCCTTTATTATATGAGTCCGACGGTTGGCCGATGCGGAGCATTTGAGGCTGTGCGCGCCTTGCCTTGCCGGTGTTCGTGCTCCAACTCCGGCGAAGGGTGGAAAGTTCCCGTCCTTTGTTTCATTTGTGTTCCACGGCTGTGGCGAAGGGCAGGCACAGAAACGAAAGGCTCGACAACCCTGCCCCCTCCTCTGTCCGGGTGACTGGGCCCAAACCGGCTTTCCGGAACTGAATCTGCAGCAATTTTTCAGAGTTTTTACTCATTTGATGCTTCAGTGTGCGGGCCTTCGGCACACTCGCGTGATAGCTTTGCCCCTGTAATCCATAAAACGGAACAAGTATGAAACCGAAAGACTTGACGAAAGAGAGCCCGATGAGGCAGCCTGCAGGAGGGCACAGAATGCGTCCGGAGGCTGCGAGGGGGTGGTGTGGCCCATCCTGGGAACAACTCCGACGGGTTGCGTCGGAGCACCCACGGGTGAAAACACCGCTTTGCTCCGTGTGACAGAACACTTGCGGCGCTTTGGCCCGAAAGGATGACTTCGGGCCGGACATTTATCAATTACTCGACATGAAGTGTCTACAATACCCCTTCCGAAGCGTGTTGTTTGAAAAACATTTCCTATCTTTGTGTGTCGCGCAGGCGACGGACATATTTGATGAAAGTGTTTGGCTTTTATCCTTATGCAGAAATCTGGTAAATTTCACTGAATGTAAGGATAGCTGCAACACTCATCATCTGTATTGGTATGTGGGGATGTCATCCCATACTATACAGGTGTGGGGTATTGTATCTGTTTATTTACATTCGGGCTTTACCAGAGCCTCTGCATAGATAAACTAACGACTCCACACTTTCTTTTTGTACAAATCCCGCCATGCAGGAGTCGAATGGCAACAACCAACCTTTGCCGTTATGACCGAAACCTACCGTATCCTCAAGGAGCTGGGCAATGACCAGTTGCGCAGGTACATCTACGAAAACATCGCCGAACCGACCTTCGATTCGCACCGCATCACCAGCCGCTTCCCAGAGGAGTTCAGACCCTATTACGAACGGATGCTGAGCGCCCTTGCACGCGAAGGGGACGACACGCGGGAGCCCCATCGTGCCATCGCAAATCAAATCGGGAACTACCTCAAACGGAACAGCCGGGCACTGGAAATCGAAAAAATCGGGGAGGTAACCTCCATGAACATGAACGGGAGAACGTCCCGCTCGTCGCTTTGGAAGAAAACAGCATCCCGATAAGGGCCTAAACCTTGAAGATTATGGAAGAGATGAATCCCTTCGAACTGCTCTCCGGCTTTGTGCAGCAATATGACGATACCATAGGTATTATAGTCATGGTACTGGTCCCGACAATTGTTGTCGTACTGATTCTCGTTAAGCTCCTGAAGAGGAGGCGCTCGTCCGTTGCGACGCCGTCTGAGGCGGCAGACGGGACTCCCCCGGAGGCTTCTCCGGTCGAACCGTCGGAGCCGGAGCCATTGTTGATTCATTGCCCCGCATGCGGTGCGGAGGTCTCCCGCTATGCCCCGACATGTATCAAATGCGGGCATCCGATTCATGCGGCCGTCCAGACTCAGGAGCCTCCGCAGGCGGAACGCTGCCAGACGATTGTCATCCAGCAGCCACCCGCTCGTTCGTCAAACGGGGCGGGAACGGCCGGATTCGTCCTGGCGCTCATCTCTCTGATTCTTTCGTGGATGCCGGGAGTCGGCTGGGTTGTCTGGTTTCTGGGCTTTCTTCTGTCGTTCATCGGCCTGTTCAGTGCGCCAAGAGGTTTGGCCGTCGCCGGATTTATCATCTCAATCATCGACCTGATTATTCTCCTCCTCTTTTTTGGCGCTCTGGCCGCTTTGCTTGCCTTTTTGTAGGTGCGGGCAACCCGGCGAAAGAGCATGGGAACAAACTGCAATCGGAATTACTAACCTAAAAAATGAAGACAATGAAAAAGATTTTATCGCTTCTCGGAGTATTGTTCATCTGCCTGAATGCGTCGGCGCAATACAAAGTCGGGAACTACGACCTTTCAACCAACACCTATTTTTACAAAATCCCCACGGTCTATGCATCCTTGAGCAAGAATGTCAATGTATACGTGGGAGGAACAGTCTACCTCTATTTTGTCCAGCTGCAGGATAAATCGCCCATAATCGGTGTTCGGCTCGAGAATCTCGGGGAGGTATACAAGAATCTTATCCTCTTTGTCGAATCCGCCCGGGACGACGTCCTTTCCGCCGAAGACAACACCCGGTGTATGCAGATGAATTGCACAAACGAAGCGGATGAAAAGTTCACCTTGAAGTTTTCATACATCGACGAGCTTATTCCGGACGAGTCAAAAACGGTTGTCTCGTTGGAAGGTCCGTATGGTACGCTCCAAGGAAAGTTTCAGGGAATCTACGACATATGCAAGGTTGCCTCCTCCAATGAATCCATGAACATGATGAAAAAACTGATACAGTATTATCGCAACCATTACGGCATTTAGGCGTCGGGCTTCCCGGGGCCGGAGGGCCTGACGCAAAACACATCGGGAGTCGGTCCCGGGTGAGACTCTTCCCACCCCGTATCGTCCTATGTGCGAGGTGAATGCCTTTGGCTGCCGGTTGCAAGTTGTTATCCACCCCCCCCCTCTCTCCATCCGGCCTTTTCCCGGCCGCTCCTTCCGACCTGCCGACATCGGCGGGTCGGTTTGTTCTATCCGGCAAGGCGTTTCCGGAGCGATTCCACCTTACGCCCCGTTCCCGATACCTCTTCGGCCGACAATCTGGAGCCGATGTTGCTGCTCCTCGATTGGGACAAGGTGATGGGACAAGGAGATGGAAGAGGGACCGCACGTGGAGCATGTTTTCGGTTCCGATTCTGTTCCGGCTGTTTGTCTTTGTCCATATCGCGTGAAAAATCGTGTCCCCCAGTTATAAGTGAAATAAAAAGTGACCGACTCTGCCGAAAGGTCTTACGGATGAACCTTCCCGCAGAGTCTGTCACTTTTCATGCGATGGGCGCAAATCAGATTTTCCTGAAGGTATATGTCGTCGCTGCCTTATGGTCGTTGTCGTCGATTTCCTCGAAAAGAACGAGTTGCGTTCCCGTTAATTGCTCGATTCGGAAGGTCCCGTGATATTCGTATTCTTCCGGAATTGTCAAAACATTATTTGAGACAGAATATCTGAAGGGCCACTCTTCCTGCAACCGATTGTCTTCATAATAATTGAAACTTTTGTATGTGCCCGAACCATCCTCGTTGAACGTATAGGTGTAATAGAATCCGTAATCGTCGTTCACATCGTCAATCGGATAGGTTATATCCTTATCGAATTTACCCTCTCCTGGTACAATTTCATAGCCGACCTCACGTGTAATCTGCCATGTTCCGATGATCGACGCATCTTTGTTATCGTCTTTGTCATCATCGGAGCATGCCGAAAACGAGACTGCCGCAAACAGAGCGGTCGCAAAGAAAAACAACTTTTTCATCGTTGCACTAAGTTTTTGTTTGTCGTCCCAGCACCCGTACGACGGTTAATTCTAGGGTTAAAGAAACAGAAAGTGTGGAACTGCAATATCTGATATTCGAGAAGTCGAATAAAGACGAAAATGAAAAAAAGAGCTAAACAAGTGCAAATATAACCTCTAATATTCAATATTTTATGTGGTATCAAATTCGGGAATGACTTTTTAATTTGTCTTAATTCGTTGCAAGTTTCCTCGGGATATATGGGAACATATTCGGGAATTTATTTACCTTTGTCATGTAATCAAAAAAGGCATAGCAAATGAAAATTTCCGTCTATCTGAAAAAATGTTCCGCGACCACTTCAAACATCTGCTTCCGGGTACGGGAGAAGAACGTGGACATCAAAGTGGTTTCCCCCATCGCGGTCCATGACAAGTATTGGGATGCCGATACCTTATGTTACAGGCGAACGACTGCCGTGACGGCCATTGAACAGAAGCGGGTGCCCGAACAGATCGCCGCCATCATCGAGAGAGCGGAAAAGACCTTCTCGGAGAAGGCTGACGGCAAGTGGATGAAACAGGTCATCGAGGATGTCCTGCATCCTGCGCGGGCTTTCGAGCGTGATCACCCGAACCTGCTCCACCGCATCCACGAGTACCTGGAAAAATATGACGGTGCGGAAAGAACAAAGGAGCACATCGTCCGCTTCGAGCGAACGATGACCAGATATCACGAGTACCGGCGTGAATTATTGGGCGATACTGACTTCACGCTCTTCGTTGAAACTGTCACCCTGGGGCAGATGAACGACTTCAGGGAGTACGTCGCCAACGAGTATCTGCTCCGCCAGGAGTATCCTGACTTTTATATTCCCCGTATGCTCATCAACCACAAGCCCAAGCCTCTCTCCAACACGACCGTCATCAATATCATGAACCTTTTCTGCACGTTCCTGCACTGGTGTAAGAGAATGAAGTATTCCGACAACGAAGTATATGCTGTCTATGGATGCAAGGAGCCGACCTACGGCGACCCGTTCTACCTCACATCGGAAGAGAGGAATATCCTGTACGACGCGGACCTGAGCGACTGCCCGAAACTGGCTGTCATCCGGGACATATTTGTATTCCACTGTTATGTCGGTTGCCGTGTCGGTGATCTCTACAGGATGACTAAGGAGAACATCAAGGACGGTTTTCTGGAGTATATGCCTCAAAAGACAAAGAAGTGCCAGGCGAAAACCGTCAGGGTCCCATTGCATGAAAAGGCGGTCAGAATACTGGAACGCTATAGCGGGAATACCGGCAAGCTGCTTCCCTTCAAGCCCATCAACACTTACAATCTGGGTATACGGGAACTGCTGAAACATTGTGGCATTGACCGCGTGGTCACCATTCTTGACACGCACGGCTACAATACCGTGCAGAAACCCTTGTACGAGGTGGCCAGCAGCCACACGGCACGCAAGACTTTTGTAGGTAACCTGTACCGGCAGGTTCCGGACCCCAACCTGATAGCCTCCATGTCAGGCCACGTGGAAGGCAGCAGGGCCTTCCGGCGTTACCGGACGATAGATGATGACATGAAACGAAAACTTGTGGAAATGATAAACTGAGGAGGATATATACATGAAAGTAACAGCATTTATCAGAAAAACATCGGCGAAAAACAACGTGACGGATCTTGCCCGGGTCTATTTCCGTGTCCGGGATATCGGTGGTGTGGACATAAAGGCCGCGAGCGAGCTGTCCATCAACCCGAACCATTGGAGTCCGGAGAGACAAGGCTACAAACCACGTGTGGCTCTTGTCTCGGAAGAGAAGAAGAACGCTTTCGACAGGGATATCCAGCAAATTACCCACCTGATTACCAGGGAATACATCCGTGGAGTTGACGGAAACTGGCTCAAGGGACTGATAGAAGAATACCATCACCCCAACATCAATGCAAGGGGCGGCAACAAGGCAGAGGAATACCTGTTGTCATACCAGATACAAAAATATGTTGACGAGACCCCACTCGCGTTCGAGAGCCGGAAACATCATCTTGACAATCTCAACAAGGTACTCCGTTACGAGCGTTTCCACCATGAGGTCATGCACCAGAGGGGCTTCCATCTTTGCATTGACTCCATCACGGCAGAAGACATAAGGGATTTCAAATTCTGGCTGCAGGAGGAGCACAAATACGTTGACATGTATCCCGTGTTTTACCAGAACGAGGTCCGCCGTAATGTCGAGCAGGTACGTTCCGAGAACAGCATGTCGGGAAGCCTGTACCGCATACGCACCGTCATCAAATGGTGCATCAAGCGTGGCCTTACACGAAATAATCCTTTCGACCAGTACCAGATCGCGCAGCCCATGTACGGAGACCCGTTCTACCTGACGCTTGAAGAACGGGATAAGGTGTACTATGCCGACTTAAGCGGCATGGGGGCCAGCTATCCGGTCTATCGTGACATCTTCATGTTCCAGTGCCTGATCGGTTGCCGTGTCAGTGACCTGAACAGGCTGACCAAGGCGAATATCGTGGACGGTTGCGTGGAGTACATCCCCCAGAAAACCAAGCTGGAGCACGCGGGCACGGTACGGGTCCCTCTTAACCAAAAGGCCTTGGATATACTGGAAAGGTACAAGGACCTGGAAGAAGCGCTGCTCCCGAGATTCTCGCATTTCGGCTACAACAAGAAAATAAAGGAGATTCTCAAATACGTGGGAATCGACCGTATGGTCAGGGTGCTCGACCCGAAGACGCGCGAGGATGTGGCAAGACCATTGTACGAGGTGGCCACCACCCACACGGCGAGGAAGACTTTCATCGGGAACCTGTACAAGCAGGTCAAGGACCCGAACCTGATTGCCTCCATGTCCGGGCACTCTGAGGGTAGCCGTGCCTTTGCCCGGTACCGCAAGATAGACGATGAAATGAAGAAGGAACTGGTAAACCTTCTGGATTGACCGTTTCTTTTTCCACCTATCCTTTTATATCCACCGATAATGCAATATGAATATGGACGAGCAGAAGTTGACATACGAACAATTCAAGGAGGATATTCTCCAGTGGAAGAACACGCACCGTGAAGAATACAACCGCTTCTCGCGCCTGATGACAAACGGTGACGAGAGGCAGTATCTTGCCATCTGCAAAGCCATATTCAGGCAACTCCCCGGCATCAGGCGGGAATGGGAATTGTCCTGGAACGATGACAGTACGGATGGCCTTGCAAATATAAACATGCAGTTCGCGGAGAACGCGGTACCCGGGCAGATCGTGGATCTGTACAGGAAACAGAGGGAGGAAAACAATCCTCTGCCCGACAACGTTCCGCCGGTCACATTCTGGGGCAGGATAAAATCCTTTTTTAGCGGCAAATCTTCCAAGCCGGGTGTCACCCTTTCGGCACCGCTCGTGTTGAGCTGGCTGTATTACGGAAAGAGCTTCGAGGCGATGGTTTCCATGATAGAGAAACAGATGAAGAACCCGAAAGCTGACAATGCAGACAGGCTGGGCTGTTCCCTTGTCGTCAAGCAGATAATAAACGTATCCATCAGGAACGGTTTCCGAACCCGGGCAGACTGGGACAGGTATTTTGCCATGAACAGCGCCATTGAAAAAGGCAATGTCGGCGAATGGGCCTTGCAGACCATCACGGCTGACATGGAAACCGATGAAGAAAGCAGGGATACGATTACACCCCGGACCGAAGACAGCGTCAGGGGACCTGTTTTACAACGCGTGGCCGGAAAGAAAAAAATCCAGGAACGGCCACTCGCCGATTATCTTAATCACGAGAACAAGGAAGTTGTATTACATCATATCCGCGACTTTATTTCCGTCAATACAAGTGCCATTCATCAGGCATTACCGTTCTATGTATTGAAGGAGCTCGGTCTGGTTGCCGGTATGCATACAGCCAAGGAGTACAGCATGGGGCTGACATTGCAGTTCACGGATTTGCCGTCATTGAAAAGCGAGAGCGCCATACGGCAGTCGGTCGGGTTCCTGAGAACGGCAAAACATGTGATCAAGGACGGCAAAGACCAAATGGCACCCCTGATAGAGAGTGACGAAAACCGGGAACTGTTCCAGAAATTGGCACAGGCTATCAGTAATATCCCAGGTACAGGCACGATGGCCATTGCAGAGAAATAAGGCTAATTATAACCTTTTCACGTTGTCACACGGACTTATATTGTCATGACAATTTAAGACAAATCATTATATATCAACCACTTTCAATTTACACATACATTTGCACCGTCAATCCTTTCCCGAGGGTTGGCGGTGCTTCTCTTTTATAAGCCATCGGAAGCGGGGCACCAGGGAACTTTTGAAGATGGTCATCACAAACTTCAAAATTGATATTTATGATTACCATAGAGAGTCTGGTCGAGCAAGGAGCGAACGTGAAACTGGAAGTCACTCCCGCTGACCTTAAAATGTTCGCTGAATCCATCGTGCAGCGTACCATCATGGCGCAACAAGAAGAACAGAGAGCCGCGATACTGCGTGAAGCGGAGGAGACTTATCTCAATACAAAACAGGTCCGTGAGTTGCTGAACGTGTGCGAGGGCACGCTCAACCTGTGGGCGAAACGAGGCTATCTCGTACCGGTCAAGGTCGGTAACAAGAACATGTATGCCAAATCTGATGTACGCCGGGTACAGACAGGCAACAAGTCCGAGAGTGTAACATCCTATTGCAAGATAAAAAATGTGTGATATGGCAACCGGCAGGCTTGAACTGTGTAACAGAATCCGCATGGAGGCGGAGGATATTGAAAGAACGGGATTCCCGCTAGAGGTTCTGCCCCAGGCCGTGCAGTCTGTCATACTCGATATGGCCACATACGAGAACTACAAGATCGAGTTTATCGCGACGGCTATGTTGTCGGCTGTATCTGCGGCCCTGGGAGGCGCATACCGTATCCGCATCAAAGGAGACTGGCAGAGCAGCGGAGCGTTGTACGTCATTCTGGTAGGCAGACCCGGACTGGGCAAGACCCCACCGCTGGAGGCCGCATATCGCCCGATCCGGAAACGTGACTATGCCCTTTTCAAGGTGTACGAGACAGAAATGGAGGCATGGAAAGCCGCGGGAGAAAACGGGAAGAAACCTGTCCTGAAACGCACTGTAGTCTCGGATTTCACTCCCGAGTCGCTTTTACTGACCCACCACAATAACCCGAGAAGCGTGGTCATTCTGGTGGACGAGATCATGGGCATGTTCAATTCCGCCAACCGTTACACGAACGGGCAGCTCATAGAACAGCTTCTGACTGCATGGAGTGGCGGGGCTTTGGATGTTACCAGGGTAAACTCCCCTGTTCCTGTACACATCGAGCATCCATGCATAAACATCATCGGAACCACGCAAACTAAGCGTGTACACGAGCTTCTGAAAAAAGGTTTCGAGGAAAACGGGCTGCTTGACCGTATCCTGTTCGTGATGCCCAAATCCCCCAAGCTTTCATCCTGGAAAAACCGGGACGACGATGGGGAAAGGACATCCCTCGCTGCAGTCCGTTGGGAGAATATATTGAACAAGGTCCTTGCGTTGGACTATGACACCGAAGCGGAAGAAAAAATACCCCACGTGCTGTCCATGGACAGGGAGGCCAGGGAATACTTCTTCTCCTGGTGGAACAGGAAGGTGGAGCGTATCAACCGGATAGAGGATGATGCCGAGGTGGACAGCCGGGAAATGAAACATCCGGCCCATGTAGCCCGTCTGGCATTGATAATTCAGGTTTTGCGCCACGCGTCCGGTGAAAGTCACCTGCAGTTTATAGATGTATCATCGGTGAAAGCCGCCATACGGCTGAACGACTATTTTGAGGAATCATACATGCGTATCCGTTCTTTCGTGGCGAATGACACCTGTGAAGATCCTCCAAAGATGTTACTGTCGATGTTACCTGATACCTTTGATACAAAAACAGCAATAACCGTTGGAAAGGAACGGCAGTGCGTCAGTGAGCGAACTGTCATGAATTACCTGAAGGAGTTATGCCGCAGCAGGCTTCTCCGGAAATCAAAAGCCGGGCATTACGAGAAAATCATGTATGATAAATCTGGAAAATCCAATGAAAGCAATAATGAATCATCCCCACGAAACTGCAACGGATGATCTCTTGTTGCAGCCTGCAGTCTTTGCAGTTTTGCAGTTTCGAGGACTGAAAAGGGGAAATTCCTGCAGGACTGCAAGAACTGCAAACTGCAAATGGTGGTATTCATTTGCAGAAACACATAACCGACAACATTATGAACGAATATAGATTCCATCTACAGAAATACAAACCGGGCAGCAAGACCGTCTGTCCGGGGTGCGGAAGGAAGTCCTGCTTTACCCGTTATATCGACGAGGTGGGAGAGATTTCTTTCCCGGGGTACGTGGGTAAATGTGACCACATCAACAGTTGTGGCTATCACTATTCCCCGAAAGAATACTTCCGGGACAATCCGTCAGCAAGGGAAACATCGGCTGGCCATAAAATGAACGGCTGTGAATTTGCGACAGTAAAGTATGTAGCAAAACAACCGCCAACAGAACAAGAGCTGGAGATTTCTTATCTTCCCTATGATTGGGTGGAGCAATCCATGCGCGGGTACGACATCAACCCTTTGTACCGTTACTTCACCAAAGTGGCGGGAAAGAAGGAAGCCGGCAGGTTGTTCCATGTTTACAAAGTCGGCACGTCAAGGATGTGGAACGGTTCGACCGTGTTCTGGCAGATAGATGTCAGGGGTAACGTGCGTGCAGGCAAGATTATGGGCTACGATGCCGAAACCGGGCACCGGATTAAAGAGCCTTTCAAGCAAGTCAACTGGGTCCATTCTGTAAGAAAAGTGCCGGATTTCCACATGAAGCAGTGCCTGTTCGGTGAGCATCTGCTTTCGGACACTTCCGCTACCATGTCAGCCAAGCCTGTAGCCATTGTCGAAAGCGAGAAGACGGCACTGGTTGCCGCCCTGTTCATCCCTGATTTTGTATGGCTTGCCACCGGGGGAATGCACGGCTGTTTCAACAGCGAGGCCATGCAGGTATTGAAAGAACGAGAAGTGATCCTTTTCCCCGATCTCAAGGCAACCGACGAATGGCGGCAACGGCTGCCGATGCTGGAGACTATCTGCAGGCGTGTCACTTGTTCCGACCTGCTGGAAAAGATGGCGACCGATGAACAGCGTAGTTTGGGACTGGACATCGACGAATTCATGCTGATGGAGGACACGCCACAGATGATTCTCGCGAGGATGATACAACGCAATCCTGCGTTGCAGACCTTCATCGACACCTTCGGACTCGAACTGGTGGATGCAGAAAAAATGGAATGAAGGAGAATCAATGGACAGCTCGCTGTCCCGTGAAAATGGGGTTGTAAAATCCCGTAGCTTATTAGGGCATTTTCACCGTCTCCGCTTCGCGTCCGGCAGTAAAAAAGCCCATAAGCCGGGGAACTCCTCAGGCTCCCGAGTGTGCCTCCGGCTGTCTGACGGGATTTTACAACAAGAATAACAATAAAATAACGAATAGATATGAGTAATACACAATACGCAGTCTGCCACCTGCAGCGTGGCAGCGGCAATGACAGTGGAATGTCATGCCATATAGAAAGAAAGGATGCCAAGGGAAAGATTTATGTGCCGGTTAATGCCGATGCGGACCGGACACATTTCAACCGTGAGTTGGTCAGATTTCCCGATGGCGTGTCCAATCGCACCGAGGCGATACAGCACCGCATCGAGACCGCCGGGCTGCGTCGCAAAGTCAGCAAGAACCAGACAAAAGCAATACGTGTAATGCTGACCGGAACGCATGAGCAGATGATGAGAATTGCCAATGACGGCAAACTGGACAGTTGGATCGATGCCAATCTCAAATGGCTAAAGGAGACCTTTGGTGATGACAACCTTGTGTCCTGCGTGCTGCACATGGACGAGAAGACCCCGCACCTGCACGCTACAGTCGTGCCCATAGTAACCGGTGAGCGTATCCGCAGGAAGCGGGAGGGCGAAAAGAAATATGAAACGAAGTCCGGACCACGTCTGTCGGCGGACGATGTGATGCGTCGTACTAAATTGCATGAATATCAGAACAGCTATGCCAAGGCCATGAAACCGTTCGGGTTGCAGCGTGGAATTGTCGGCTCTACCGCCAAGCATCAGACAAACTCGGAATATTACAGGCAGCAGTTAATCCAGTATGAAGAGGATATAGCCAAGTTACAGGCCGATGTGGAGAAGGCGCAAGAAGGAAGGAACACTATCCTCGCGTGGTTCGGCAAGGGAGACCTTGCCAAGACAAAGAAGGAACTGGCAGACAAGGACAGGCTGATTGCCGAACTCAATAAACAGATTGAGGAACTTCAGGCAGAAAAGGTACGGTTGCAGGAACAACATAAATCAGAAATCGGAAAACTGCGAAACGGCTATCAAAAAGAAATAGACAAAGCCATTCATCAGGCGGAAGCGGCAGAACGGCAGTTCAAGGAGAAGGATGCAATCATAGATAGACAGAGGAAGCAGATAAGTTTGCTTGACCGCAAGGCCAATCCCCAACGTTACAGCCTCTCGTCCGGTGCCGAGCTTGTACGTATCAATGTCTCAAACTATCGGAATCCGTCGCTTCACATCTGGACACGGGTCGGTGATGAGCTTTTTGAGGACACCAAGTTCCAAATAGACTATGATGTGGCCCAAAGACATTTCAACGGTCAGACCACGGACGAGGAGTTTGTCAATGCTGTGTTCGAACCGCAGGAGCAGGTAAGCGGTAAGCAGGCGGAACTATTGGGTGCTGCGTTTACCCTTGCAGCCGGAGGTCCGGCACAGCCCCATGTCGGCACTGGTGCTGGCAGTTCGTCTTCCGACCTTCCGTGGGGTGAACAGAAAAACAGGTCAAAACGAAGTAAATAACAGCAAAGAGGCTGTCGCAAACTATTCTATATTGATGCAGCCTCTTTGCCTTTCCATATGTTCTCTATATCAATTGTTTCATTTGCTGGACGAAATCCGGCTTCTATCTTGCCTATTTGTACAACAAGTGGCATTTCAGCAAGTTGACCTGCAATTACACAAACCCCAGTTGATAAAATCGGCAATGATTCAACTGAAACTTTATCTAGATATGAAATTGTATTGTTCACTTGTTGTATGTCCTTTTCATTAACAAGCCGATGTATAAAATAATTATGCAATTGCGATATTATGGTAGAAGAAATATCCGACGGACGTTGGCTGGCAATAGTCATGAATACTCCGAATTTTCGACCCTCTTTAATAATCTCTTCAAAAACCTCTAGTCTATAATCTTTCCACTCTTCACTTTCACGTGTTGATTGATAAGACAATATATTATGCGCTTCATCTACTATTAAATTTAAATATTTTTGAGCCTTCCCCGCTTTTTTATGTTCATTATATAGTTTATTAGTCAACAATAATGGAATACGTTTCTTTGTGTCAGTATTTACATCACTTAAATCAATAATTACAACATTAGAATCGCCCCAAAAATCACCCATGTCTTTTGAAGAATTAAATATGCGAGAAATGTCTGATTCTGATTGACGAAGTTTATGAATTGCAGGAGCAATGTGTTCATTTAATGCTCTGTTTGCTAACACATCATATATCATTCGCATATACATTATACATATAAAGTTATGAATAAAACTTTCTGTAAACCCAAATTGATCTACATGCATGTATATACTTCGCGTTTCTATTTGATCCGGATGGTCTTGCAAATTGATAAATTGGTTATTTGAATCATAAAAAAAATAACAACTACTATTGTTGTGATAATGAAAATCCGTTTTTAATCCAATATCTACCCCATCATCATCGTATTTGGGAGGAAGTATCTCTGCCACATAATCAAGGAGTAATTCACTTTTGACCTTATCAGACATTATCAATATATCCTTGATTTGCTTTTTCAAAAAATTCCGAAATTTGTTTTCGTCCTTATCAATCTTCTTATACAAATCAATACTTCTCGCAATGAAAGGTCGTTGCGTCTTTTCGGTTGCATTAGAGAATATACTCAATAGATTAATATCCAAGAAATCATCATCTGCTAAAGGGATTTTATCTCCATTATCCTTTCTTGTGTTCAATTTATATACTTTTTTGTCAGAATCCGAGATAATACTATTATGGGAAGAATACTCTCCATTAAAATCAAAAAATAAAAATTGAGCATTCTCTTTAAATGCGCTATTTCCAGAATAATGAGTAAAAAGCTGTCTATAAATTTTAGCCAATGTATATGACTTGCCTGAGCCTGTATTGCCGAATATTCCGATATGACTGGAAAAAAGTTTCCCAATTCCAAGATTTACAGGAACAAGTGAATCATTTGCAAGATGACCTACCTCAATAGTTTCTTTGCCGGAGCCAGCGAATGTATGAATAAGATTAAATTCTTCATTTGTTAAAAGATGGCATTCGTTGTCTATTAATGGCAATTCATTAACTCCACGACGGAAAATTTGGTTGTCAATAAAGCCAATTAACTTGACAATCAATATCCTATTTATGGAATCTTCCGCTGAAATCAATACTTTATCTTCCTGTTTACTCTCATCAATATATTCTGATTCTACTTTTCCAATAATCGGAGTGTAGCCTTTGAGAATTTTTACATAGCTTCCTACAGAAACATTTTTTATCAGTGTTCCTTTGTAAATCAGATGGGAAGAATTTTTATTGTGATCTACACGAATCTTGACCTCACGCCCATTTACAGAATATACTACTCCAACTCTAAATACTGAGTTATGTATCCCTATATGTTTGTTATTCATAACTTGCGTGGATTGTTTTATTGATATATTCGAAAATCTTATTAATTGCGTTCATATCTAAATGCTCAATATCACAGACTATGTCATTATAGTCATCATCCACATTCAATTCTCTCATTTTGGTTGGCGTAATGATAAGAATATTGTTATTGACACAAGTAGAATCAATGCCTATATTCTTTTTTAATGACTTCTCTTCTTCATCACAATACGCAAAAATAATCACTTTTAAAGTTGGATTATTTTCTGCCGAACGTCTTGTAAGTGTTGCAATATGTTCATCAGCAAATGAAAAGCCTACAACAAAAAGGACTGAATTCTCTTTTTCCAACGCATTGGAATATAATCGCATTAATTCGTAGAAATGATAATCAAGTACCGTTTCTGCAAATTTTCTTTTTGTCGGATTGATTATTATAAATTTTTTATACGCAGTGATGAAATTATCATATTCGGAAGCATCATATGATAATTCAAGTCCTTCTGCATCTTCTATAATTTGTTCATATGTTTTTTCTGTTTTTCTTTTTTCCGACTCAATAAACAGATTGACAAATTTATCATCTCCCAATTTTTTTATTTCATCATCTACATAACAGTACCAAAAACGTTCATGCACTATATGATTATCCCGATCACTCCAATTGATAGAACCATGTATTTTAAGCAAATTAAATACTGGGACTTCAGAAGTATGCTGAAAATGTATACTTGTCTGCATTATAGATTTCATAAAATTGGCTTCGTCATAGATTGGATCAATACTTCCTCTAAAACCATCATTCAACTCTACACCCAATCCACTTGCAGCATCTTCAATCATTAAATCGATGTTTGTCGTAAATATATTTAATTGTTTATTGAGAATGCGAGAATGTCTTTTGTTTAATAAGTTATTCCATGTAATCAGATAGTTTTGATAATTGCTTTTCGTTTCACAATAATCAGATCCGTATCCGAAAAATCTATTGGGTGCAATAACAGAATCATAAAATGCTTTGTATATAGATGCTTCTGCAATTTTATATTTAGGCTCAGGATGAGAATGCATATCATCATTTAACCTAGTGAGTAATTTTTCTATAGAACCCAAAGTCGCAAGATATGGACGTGAAGCTCCTGAACCAATTAAGAAATTGATATTTGCAGATTGGATATAATATGTTAGTTCCTTGATATTCATATTTAATAACTTCCATTTATATTATTCATGTTTCTTATAATTCTCCACCTGCTCCAGTACTTTCTGGAAGACTTCTTCATCCCACTGGGGCGGGTAACCCTCTTTGTACAGAAGGAAAGTAAGCTGGCTGGCGAGTTTGCTTTTGAGGTTGTCGTTGTTTAGCCAATCGGCATAAATGGCAGTGTCATCTATCAGTGCTTTGATTTTCTTGGCCAACTCAATACAACGATCATCTGCATACTCAAAGCCATGTTTGTCTCGTACTTCAACAAGGACATCAAAGAATGCCTTTTCCTCGAATGTGATGCCCAATACCTTGAACTTTTCACTATCTGTTTTAAGTTCTTTCAGGATATCCAGAAGTTTGTTAGAGAGGCCGTTGATTTTATATGAGACAATATCATAGACATCATTTACAACATTCTGTGTCACATCGTTGGTAAATGTCAGCTTATCTCGCGTATTATAAGCGTCGATTGTCTCTTCAAGCATTTTCTGGAAATGTTCGGCCTGTATCTTGTTCGTCCGACTATATGCTCTGATGGCTTTGGCTACGAGTTTGCAGAGAATCTGAAACTTGGTGAACGGCATCTTTATCTCTTCCACCTCTTTAGTGAATGAGTCGCTGAAAATGTTTTCTTCAGCACCTTCGTTCATAACCCTCTCCACACCACTGGCGAGGATAGCCTCTTGGACCATCTGTTCCACATGCCGGTTCATGCTTTCCGTATCATGCTCGGTAGCGGTCATTTTGTTGACGTATGAACAGATGCCCATGAAACATTGGCTCCATGCAATCTCCTCATCAGTCAGAATTCCGGCCGGATTGCAGATGCTGTATGCCGAGCGCAACCGTTTGACATGTTCTTTGAAAAGTTTGAGGAATGAGACCTCTCCTTTTCGCTCCACACTGTTGGCAAGGATATATTCGGCTGCTTCTTGAATGAACTGAAGACGTGCAAGGTCGTTATTTCCGAAAAAACGGTCAAACACCAGACCCGACAATCTCTCTTGCAGCAATTGCAACTCGTTTTTCAACACTTCATGAGCTGCTTCCAAATCTTCTTGTGGCCCGACATCTCCGCCGTATTTTTTCATAGCCTTCTTCATCTCCTCACGAATACCGATATAGTCGATGATAAAGCCAAATTCCTTGGTTCCATATCGGCGGTTCACTCGCGATATGGTCTGTATCAACGTGTGTTTCGACAGCGGTTTGTCGTTGTAAAGCATGGTCAGGCAAGGCACATCAAATCCTGTAATCCACATATCTACATTGATGGAGATATGGAAATTGGATTTCTCCGACTTGAACTCTGTATCGAGAAATTTCCGATACTCCTTGTCTCCAAGCAGATTGTATAGCTCCTTTTCATCGTCCTTGTCGCGGGTCATTACCATATTGACAAAAGCGATGTCATTGAGTTTGGCCTTTTCATCTGCCGTCAATACAAGTTCGTTCAGAGCCTTTTTCTTCTCGAACCAGTCGGGTTGCAGCTCCCGCATGATTTTATACAACCGGAACGCAATTGTGCGGTCGGCACAGGTAATCATCGCCTTTTGCAGACGGTCGGTTGTCTCTGTCCGGCGTTTGTAGTCGTCGATAATATCTTTGGCCACTCGGCGCAACACATCTTCATCACCGATAATTACCTCCATGCTCGACATGGCGGCTTTGCTCTTGGCAATATCTTCAGGCGTAGCCCCTTCGTCCGCACAGATCCGGTAGTATTCCTCAACCTTCTCGGCTTGCTCCTTGTTCAAGAAAACACGCGCCAGTCGGGGATCGTATTTGATAGGTACGGTGATGCCGTCATCTTCCGACTCCTTCATCGTGTATTGATCTACGACATCTCCAAATACATGTATGGTCTCGTCGATGGGTGTTCCGGTAAAGCCCACATATGTGGCGTTAGGCAAGGCATCACGCAGGTATTTGGCAAATCCGTATGTAATTTTTGCCCCTATTTTCCCGGTGTCGCCTTCTGTCTGTATCGACAGTTTCGACCCGAGGTTGTTTTGAGAACGGTGCGCCTCGTCGCTCAGACAAATCACATTGGAACGCTCCGTAAGCAATCCAGTGGACTCTGCAAATTTCTGGATCGTGGTAATATAGACCCCACCGGTCTTGCGCATACTCATCTCTTCGGCAAGTTCCTTGCGGGTCTCAAATACCTTTACGGCCTCGTCTTCAAGGTAGCGTTTCGAGCGGCAGAACAGTTTTCCGCTCTGAGTCTCCAAATCTTCCCGATCAACGATAATAAGGATTGTTGGACTACCCAGTTGCTCTCGGCAACGCAGTGCCAACTGGCGAGCAAGGAACAGCATGGTATAGGTCTTTCCACACCCGGTGGCGCCGAAATAGGTACCACCCTTACCATCGCCGCCAACAGAGCGCAAATGGGAGAGGATATGGTCTCGTAACTTACGAGTGGCAAAGAATTGTGGATAGCGGCACACAACTTCGGTCGTGTCATCCTCTTTCGTCGGATCGGGGAAATAGACATAGTCGCGCAGGATCTCCAATATACGTTCCGGCGAAAGCGCTCCGCGAACAAGGGTCCGAAGCGTATCAAGCCCCTTGCCGGCTTTGTCTTCATTGTCGATTTTCTTCCATTCGTAGAAAAATTCGAATGGGGTGTAGGTCGTTCCCAATTCGTTCTTCGCCCCGTCGCTGATAACCGCCAGCGCACAATATTTCAGCAAGGCTGGTATATCCCGCATATAGCGGGTACAAATCTGCGTGTGGGCATCGCGTATGGTGGCATTCTGCTTGGTCGGGTTTTTGAGTTCGACGATGCAGACCGGTATGCCGTTAACGAAAAGCAGAATGTCGGGCCGACGGTTCTCACGGCCTTGTTCCATGACAAATTGGTTGACGCAACGGAAAATATTATGGTCGGGATGCTCGAAGTCGATGTATTGCAAGCGGAACGGATTATCCCTGCCATCACTGTATGTAAAATCATATCCGTCCCGATAGAGCAGGAAGGTGTTTTGCAGGGCATAATAATCGTTCTGGCCGCCAGTGTTCCGCAGATTGGCAACAATGCCGTCCACCTCGGAAGCGGTCAGTTTTTTATCTTTGTACTGAGCGGCAAGAAATGTCCGCAGGTCTTCTTCAATAAGTGGGTCGGTGTATTTCCGGTGAATGTCATCGCCGAATGTATATTGCCAATGCGACTCGCGGAGGAGTTCGATGGTCGCCTCCTCAAACTGGCTTTCATAATATTTCCCTTTGCCTGCCATAATCGCTGCGATTTAAGAATGTATGACGTGTTGAAGCAATGCCGGGCACACTTCACGCGAAAGCCGGTCGGCTTCTTCGGCTATCTGCCTGGCCTCATTGGCACACTTGTAGATATTAACAATAGCCTGCTGAACTGCAATAGGTGGAAGAGGTACTTTGCAACGTTTCATATCTTCAAATGAAAAAGCTTCACGAGCACTTCCCCATGAATTGAAACGAGCATATCGATCAAATTCTGGACGACAGAACCATAGATATAAAAATCGGGGTAAAATTTGATCCTCTTGATTGATTCTAAATGTTATATAAGAAGATGAGACTATGTAACATCTATTATCATTGTTTAGAGACAAGGTAATTTTTTCTCCATTGCGGGATGTTATTGTTACATAACAGAATGTGTTTGGCCTGAAAACTTTATATGGAGATAACTTGACCCCATCCATGTTTGCTTTGGTATCTATAATTTTCTTTTCTATGCTAATTCCTCTTACATCATCAAGTCCATATGCTTCATTTGAATTTCTCTCGTCATATTCTTCAATATATGGCCCGATTTCTTGCATCGGATATTTGTGTTTCAGTTCCTGGATATAGCTTTGGCAGAGTTGCATAAGCGGGGCTGCCTTAGCCTCGTTTTGCTCTTTAATTTCCCGGAATGCTCGCCATACATTCACCGCTTTTTGCTGTTCGGCAACAGATGGAAGAGGAATCTCAATATCAAGGAAACGAGGCCAGTCCAAATTGGCTCGAACGCTGGAATCACTAATAAACCAGCCATAACGGTCGCTTTCGTCTCTATTGAAATACATAAAAAAGAATTCCGGTAAAACGTCGTTCTCTTTATTGATGAAAAAAGTCGTATATGCAGGCGAAATCAAAGCGGGTTGATCTTTGTCGTATAATCCAATTCGAATGCATATATCACGACCTGTTTGCATTCCACTAAATACAAACATCCCTTTGGAAACAATTTTGTATTTAGCAATATCAACACCGTCTAGATTGGCAACCGTTGGCATAAATGTTTTATCCCTATTTATGCCAATAACAGGATAGTTACTACCTGCCGTATTTCTTTCATCACACTGCTCGATATAATCCCCGAGCCGGACCCATTTTACACTATTGCCTTCCATATCACTCCTCCTCTTTTTCGTGCTGTTCCATAAAGAAGCGTTTCTGCTGCTCAATCTCCCGGCGCAGTTCTTCCTCGGTAGGCATGTATGTCATATACTTGGCAGCAAAAATCTGGTCGCTGTCATGTAACACTGAATATTTTGCTATGGTGTTGTCCGTATCCGTGCAGAGTAACACACCGATGGTCGGATTGTCATCATCTCCTTTAACCAAATCATCGTACATACGGATGTACATATCCAATTGTCCGATGTCCTGATGAGTCAGCTTGTGGGTTTTTAGTTCGAAGATGACAAACCGCTTCATCTTATAATTATAAAATACAAGGTCGATGTAAAAATCAGCCGTATCGGTCACAATATGCTGTTGCCTTTCCACGAAAGCGAATCCACGGCCGAGTTCCATAATGAACTTTTCGAGATTGTCGATTAATGCCTGTTCCAGTTCCGATTCGGAATAGCTGGTGTCCCGACGGAAACCCATAAATTCGGCCACCATGGGATTCTTTATATATTCCAACGGATCTGTTTGACCGGCATAAGGTACTGGCAGAGTTGAACTCTCTCTTTGAGCCGCAAGCCGTCGTTCATAATATTGGGTGGAGATATTCCTGTCAAGATCATCCACGCTCCACATATCTTCAGCAGCTGTCTTAAGATACCATTCCCTTGCTTGCGTATTGCTGACGGAAAGAAGCCTGCGGACATGTGACCAGGTAAGATTTTGCACACGCGTGTGCAAAATTTCTACATCCTTGAATTCCAAATAGAACTTTCGGTAATATGCCAAGTTACGCTTACCATAGCCGGTGCCGTATTCAGCAGCAAGTCTGACAGCAAGAGCCGGAATAAGCTTTTGTCCGTATGCCGCCCTGCTTGCCCCCTGCTGTTCCTCTTCTACGATACGCCGTCCAATGTTCCAATAAGTCATAATGGCTATTTGACCAGTTGCGGCATAGGCTTGTTTCCGACCTTGTTCTATGATGGTTCTGATGTCGGAAACGAAATTATCGGTTATTATGTCAGTCTGTTGCTTATTCTTTTCCATATCCCAAAATTTTGAAGGCATTCACGAGTTCGGCTTCATTAGCATCCCATCTTTTCTTAAGCTCGTCAAACTTATGGCTCATTTCGGTGAGGGCCGATTTATAATCAATTTCCGTATCGCGGTCGATAAACTCGATATATCTGGAGGGTACAAGCGAATATCCTTTCTGTTGGATTTCGTCAAGATGAGCGGCATAGTATAATTCAGGCTCGGCATACTCGGCGAAATTTTCGGTCTGCCAGTCGAAATAGATTTGGCAAACACGGCTGATTTCTGTTTCTGACAGGCGAACATATTTCTTTTCATATATGTTGTTGTTCCATGTGCGCAGGTCAATAAACAAGATCTCGCCCGTTCGGTTACGCAGTTGTCTGCCATGCCAGGGACCACCTTTCTTATTATTGTTCAGAATCCATAACGTAACGGATATATCGGTAGAATAGAACATGTTGCGCGGCAGGACGATGATAGCCTCGATTTTGTCGTTTTCGATCAACTGTTTGCGTATTTCAAGCGTGTCGCTGTCGTCCAATGCCCCATTGGCAAGCAGAAATCCTGCAATTCCGTGATTGACATCCAGTTTGTTCAGGATATGGAGAATCCATGCGTAGTTGGCATTGCTGGTCGGTGGAACTCCATAACCTTTCCAGCGGGGGTCCGTCTCAAATTCTCCATACTCGGCATATTTCTTCAAATTGAATGGCGGATTTGCCATGATATAGTCGAACTTGAGGTCTTTATGCTGGTCGTCGGAGAAAGTGGATACAGCTTTGTCTCCCAAATGGTAGGATATACCGCGGATAGCAAGATTCATCTTTGCCAGACGATAGGTCGCCGGTTCGGATTCCTGTCCATACACGTTGACCGCTTTGGTGTTGCCGCCATGTGCTTCAATAAACTTGGTTGCCTGCACGAACATACCGCCTGACCCGCAGCACGGGTCATAGACCGTACCGTCGAACGGCTCGATGAGTGAGGCAATAAGCTCCACGATAGAATGCGGCGTGTAGAACTCACCTTCCTCCTTGTCGGCATTGATTGAGAAAGCCTGCAAGAAATATTCATATACACGCCCTATGAGGTCGTGATCGGTGAACTTTTTGGGATCTATCTTGTTAATCTCGTCCACCACACTTTTCAAGACACCCGGTTCAAGAGCCGTTTTCGTGAAAATCTGCTGTGGAAGGGCGTTCTTCAGCTTAGGTTCATTGTCGTCCAACGTCTTTATGGCTGTATCGAAAGCGATGGCCATACCGGTAGGTGCCGTAAGAATCAGCTTGTCCCAAAATGTTTCGTCAGTCAGGAAAAACACTCCGTCCTGCATATACTGATTGGGACGGGACAGCTGCATTTCAACAAAAGCCTCGTCGTGAATGCCTTGAACCTCTATAATCTCATGCCTGATTTTATCCTTTTGCTGCTTGAAGCGTTCCCCGATGAATTTCAAAAACACAAGAGTCAGCAACAAATCGCGCTTGTCGGTCATAGCAGCACGCCCTCTCAAACTGTTGCGACAGTTGAAAAGTATGGTTTCTAAGGTCTCCTCCTTTGTTATTTTTGTTTGTTTCTTGGCCATCGTATTTACTCTATTAGTTTGGTGTTTAACCTAAAAGCATTTGCATCAATCTCCATTTGGAAAATCTTAATGTCGGGATTCAGCTTTCGGGCAACACGGATTATTTTTGATTTTTCTTCGACATCCATATTGATTCCCAGATAAACGGATTCGAAACACTCTCCTCCAATTTCGGGGAATGCTCTTACTTCTTTCCAATCAATTGGACCTTTATCGTCATTTTGCCCTGGCAATAATGCCATATATGCGGGAGAAGGATTTAAAATAAACAATCTGACCTCTTGTTCATGTTCCCATGCCTTTGCTTTTGTAGATATTTGATAATGGAAAAAGTCTTTTGCATCCCTGAAATAATCGGGCTTCTCTACAATATCTTTATATTGTACCTCCACTTCCGAGCAGCCGATCATGACATTGCCATATATACGAGAAAGATACTTTCTAACTTTCTCCATATCCAGACCGATGCAAATACCTTTATGCTTGCTGTAATAGCTCCACATCAAAATTGAATCATATATCTTAGAAAGACTACATATCCATGCCTCTTCTCTGGTTCTACGAAATGGATCTCTTCTCAATTCTTCAATTATTTCCGGAGTCCATCCTCCACATGCTTCTTTCGGAACATCGGAAAAATCAATTAACGAGGGATGGCAATCAAACGGGTCATTTAATTGCGTAGCGTTAGTGAATTGAAGATTGCCATAATGCAGCATCATCAACCCACCGTTAAAATCCAAGTACTTATATAGTTTTGCTTCTCCCATAAATTTATTCATTCAGTTCTCAGCAAGTCATCCACAGACACATCCAGAACTTTTGCTATTTGGATCAGCATCTCAACATTGGGCTGCGTTGTATTTGTAACCCATTTAGAAATTATGGCAGGATCCTTATCCAATTGTTCCGAGAGCCATTTATTGCTCTTGTTTTTCTCTGCGAGAACGACTTTGATTCGATTCAGTAATTTGCGCTCCATATTATTATATATCCATTACATGGTTACAAAGATAAGTATATTTAGAGAATATAATTGACCAAGAAGGTTAAATGTTGCAATTCGCCACAAAAAAGTGAGCAAAACGTCAATTACGACTACGTATACTTCTTTTATCGACATTTTTATGTGTCAACTTCTATTTTTAGTATCATTGACTCTAATGACGATACTTGTCGATTACTTTTTATGGGAACTTTATGGTATCAAATCACAAATAATAGAACGTATTTGATTTGATAATTAAAAAAATATAGAATATCATTCGGTTCAAGCGTGGTGCTGAACGCCTATTCACACTTGCAGGTCGTAGGAAACCTTGGTAGATAAATAAGCAACAACACCACGCCGTATCCTTTGAATGGATATGACGCGGCAAGATGTCAGCCATTCTCTCTACCTTTTCGAATTTCCTACGTTCGCAAGTCGAGAACAAGCTACACTTTCCGTGTATTCAATATGTTACTACAAAAGTAACACATTCAGCGGAAAATGCAAAACACCTCGCCCATTCGGGTGTTGTTGCTCGTATTTATGATTCTATGGTGCAGGCATAGCCGTATTTATTTAGTCGTTACATAAAAACAGACCTTGCAGTCGGTCATCAGTCCGTCTGCAAAGTCTGTCGCCCGTCATCTGTTCCAATCGTTGTACTCGTCGATTGGATAGAAGCGCCGAAAGAGGTCGTGGAAATGGAACGCGAAAAAGGCCATGTCGGTACACATTGCGTTGCGGAAGCATGTGCCCATCACAACATCGTCCTCATCGTAGACATTGTAATCTACACAACCGAACGTAATGTTTTGACGGCCGATTTTCCGCCCTCCCTCCGTGAAGCCGATGTAATAGTAGGTTCTTTGTCCCGTTCTGCGATTGAACCGTCGATTGAAAAGGATGGCATCCTCTTTAATCGTGTAGGCAAGATGATTACGCTCCAATAGCCGTCGAACGGATTGCATCGACAACTCTGCATTCTTGATTGTCCCCATTTTTCGAATGTTTTGATTTATGATATGGTCGGGACAGGATGGGGAACCCGTTTTGAAGCGTAATAATCTATTCTGTGCTACATGTCTTTCTTGCCTTTATTTGGTTGTTTCCACAAAAGTAAACAATCTGATGCGAATTTGCAAGGGAATTCAATCAATCCCCCTGCAAATTTCCCGCATGACATGGTCCATGTAGATGGCCTGTCCGCTCGACATTCGGCCCCACCAATGGCACCCCAGTTCGTCAATGATGATTTCGCCCTGCTCTCTCAACCGATCGGCCAGCCATGATGTCACCAACCACCATTCCAACACCTCTTCCCCATTAAAGGGATAGAGGTACTCTTCGTCGATCTTCCCCGCTTGGATTAACTCCTCGATTACCGAACTTTGTCCCCATAGGACATGGATGTCTACCATTTGCTTGGCTTTTTCTTGTGTGTCGTACATAGCGATTTGAGTATATATTTGTCACATATACGCTGTAATCCAACTATATATAACCTCAATAATGCTGTGCGGAGAATTGGTTTCAGGCTTAAACAGGGGTGGCCTGTTTTATGTGGAATCCCATTATAAGGGATAGGCAATAATTTCGCTTTCCATCAGAAAAGGGGGCGGGGCGAAAAACAGGGAGTGTCTATTCGTATATATAGCATGGACCAACTTTCGCAAAGGGGTTTATATAAGGCCCCTTTGCAAAGTCGGTCCGATGCCCCCTAAAACTCGAACATCTTTTTTCCGAGCAGAAAAGCTTTTTGCCCTCCGAGTCGTTTCGTGTCGTCATCGATCTCGAAAAACAGTTTCACGACCTTTCGGTCCACCCGTCCTTTGAACGGGATGCCGTTGTTCACAATCAACCGATGCAGGAAATTGTTGATTTCCGAACATGCGACCAAATCCCCTGGCTTGTATTGCGCATAAACGGCATTCTGCATCTTGGAGGCTGTCAGCAGCACGTTTTCTTCTGCGCGGGTCATCGCTGCTTCAATCTTGCTACGGCTGTATTCCAGTTCTTCCAGCCGCTTGGCCCCGAGAATCGTAAATGCTTGTACGATGGTCGCAAACTCATTCCCCAGTTCTTCTTGCAGGAATGCAGGTTCGATATCGGAGTGACCCGTTTGGAGTTTTGTGAGCTGCACAACCACCTCTCGCCACAATTCGCGGGTATTCATTTTTGCTTTCTCACGACGCAAACGATCCGCATCCGTGATTGGGTAATGGGCCGTGCAGACTTGCAACTGGAACGGAGCTGTTTTATAGGCCGCTGTCAGCGTGGACGGATAGCGATAGTACGCCTTGATCTGTTCATCTGCCCACGCATTGTCCCACATGAAATGGTTGCGTTTCCCGCCACGCGTTACAAACCGCTTATAATCCATGCCATTTAAGGCTTGGAAACGCGCCTGCACTTCATCCTCTCCATCAGGTTGTATCTGGAGGATTTGATTGTAAATGTGTTCTTCACTCATCAATTGGCGCTCAAGAGCTTCGCGGGTCTGGCATTGCAAGCTGTCACTTGTATTGGCAATATGGTAAGCCCTTGCCACACCGTTACGGAATCGCCCGATGGCCTGCACTACCTCGGTTTGCGGGTCTATTGCCGAAAAGGGAGCACGCAACACATCCGTCAATATGATAACGTGGGGCTTGTAGTCCAGTTTGATATCTACAGCCGCATAGAAACGGCTGGTTAGGAAATTGACGGACGTCAATTCATCGAGGGTTTCGCAGGCATCGGTAAAGTTCATCTGCTTGAGTTTTCGCACGCTCTTCTCGCTGCAAAAGACTTTGCTTCGTCCTTGCAGTTTGAGTGCAAGAATCAAATTCAAGATGGTTTCCGTAGAGTTCAGAAACACGAAGACCGTTTCGTTTTCCAAACGCTTCAACAGTTTCCGCATGACTGCAACCGTGTTGTTGGTCGTACAAAGCGTCAGATCAATGCGGCTGTCATAAGTCGGAACGAGTTTCAACACCTTGAATCCGTTCTCCTCGAAACGAGGGTCGGACGGAATAATCGGTGTCGCCGAAACCATCGCCTTATTTCCGAATTTGAAAAAATCCTCGACAGGCAGATAGATGTCGCCTCGGTAGCCCACATCCTGTATGGCCTTTTCGCACTCGTCGAACAGCAGGAAATAGTCCTTATAGACGGGAATTTCCAACTCGCGCATGGCGGGAAGCACCTTTTTGTCGAAGCCTTCAGGCGTCGTAATGATTTTTCGATAGCCATCATGCTCCCCAGCAAGATAGGCTTTCACATCCTCTTTCGTTATGCCCTCGTACACGGCGAACAGAAACGGATGGTCCGCTTTCTTGCCGATAATTACGGGGATATTCGGTTCGATAATGATGGAATTGCGTGCTGCATTTACAATCTCGCTGTGGGTCGCACCGCATCCCGTGATGGTCTTGTCGAAGATCGTGTTAGTGGGAATCGCGGGCAGGACATCTGTCAGGCATTGCCCTTTGGCAATGTTTAGCAATTCTGTTTTCATGCAGTTATCGAGCATAGGTAAGTGAAACATTCTTGTAAAAGAAATTCAGCACACGGAGCATCCGCATTTTCAGTAGGGACATTCCTCGGAATGCAACCAAGCCATTGGCATGTGAAAGGCTGAATCTGCCCGTTGTAACAGACAAAATCGTTTGACACCCCAGCATCTGCTGTACCGTCGCATAAACCTCGGCGTTCAGGTACATCAGGAACATGACCGTTGCATCTGCTTCATGCACTCGTACTCGGTAATAATAGTTACCGTCATATTCGAGTGCAATGCACATGTGATAGCCGTTCTTAACGGCTTCTTCCAGATAGGCGATATTCGCCCGTTTTGAAGCTAATTTAACAACCATTTTTTTATATTTTATTATTTTAATGCTGAGTCGGCCGTACGCTCCGTCCTCGTTTTACGGCGGCAAAGATGGTTGTTTCTGAGCAGTTTTAAGTGCTATTTTAGGTAAAGGATATAAACGACTTTTGCGTTTATTATTTACCCGTAAATATCAACAACTTACACCTTTCACAGAAAATGCAGAATATGCAATAAAAAAGCAGGGCAACATTGTTGTCCTGCTCTAAATTATTTATATCGAATTTTAGTCCAAACTCCGAGGGCAAATATCTTGCGTCATGTAGCGCACGGAGGATAACTCTATTGGTGAGAATTTAGGAATATAACTTTCACCAAATATGCTAACTTTTTTCTTTATATGGGAGATATCTGCACGAATGCGTTTCGGATTGAATATATCGTCCTTTGTCTTTTCTTTGGGATAGCACCCTGTAAACGTCGTAAATTTATAAATTAGCTCACAAAGTTCATTAGGTATATCAGGTTTTTCTGGAATAACATTTTCTTCGTGTAGCATTCTATAGAAACCATAAATAACGATATCATATATCGGATTCAGCTTTTTAGCGCCGACCGATGGTTTTTGTCTTAATAAATCCTGTCTTGCTTCTTCTGGAGTTTTAATATTAAAATAAGACGCAAACTCCTTTTTGATCAAACGAAAAAACCAATTCCCACTATTTTCAATTTCCAATGGATCCTGCAAACCATCATTCGTGCGTATGGTAATAGATGTATTACGCGATTTTTTCGAATTCTCTTCTCGTTGCAATATTTCATCGATAAAAACAAGCAACTTGGACCAATCATTTTGATAGATATCATCCCACTCTCGGTCATCGGAATCCAAAGACTCTGGATATGCGTCCTCTGGATATTTCCTATCCATAATAATATATGCAACAAGTAACGCCACATCACCCAATGGGATAGGTAGCATTGGGCCATCAACATCCTGCACATATGCCTTAAAATTTAAATTACGAAGGGGAAAACATATGTCTTGGTCTTTCTGAATAGCATATGATGCCGACCCCTCATATCTAAATTTTTCAAGTTCTACATTAAAATAGCCTAATGTAATCCCAAAATATTTTTCTAAATATGGTCCGCATTTTCGAAGCGCCTTTGTAGGCAGAATGATGCCATCCTTAAAATTCATTTCCATGACAAAACTTATGATATGTCTAAACGAATATATAAAATTCCGATTTCAACCGCAACTGCCGACCAAAGAAAAAGAAAAGGGGACTATCCGAATCCATCGGATAATCCCCTAAAGAAATAGGACCAACTTTGACGGAGGGGTTGTTACAAGACCCATCGACAAAGTCGGTCCAATTTTTTTCATAACAAATTCTGCATGGCCTCGTCAATCTGCGAGTTCTCAAACGCGCCCAAATAAATCTGCGTGGTCTTCAAGCTATGATGTCCCAATGCCTCGGATATGATGCCGATATTCACCCCCGATTTCTTCAACACGGTGGCAAAACTGTGCCTTGCAACATAGGTCGTAAGGTCTCCAGATATATCCAACCGACGGGCCAACTGCCGCAACTCCTTATTGACTTGGTGGCAGACCTTATGCACCCGATTCCGTTTCTGCATCGGCGTCGAATGCTTGCATGAATCGAGTATCGGAAAGAGATAACCCGACTGCTTGCAGGATTCGGCATATCGGTTCACAATCCGCATCGCCCGCTCCGACAACGGGACATTGATTGCACCATGCGTTTTCTGACGATGGTACGACAACCGTCCCTCGACGATATTATCGGGTGTCAAATTCGCAACGTCCACAAACGAGATTCCCCCACACAAATAAGAAAATGTAAAGATGTCTTGGGCCAAACGACAAAGATCGCTCTCCGTCGCACAGTCCGCATCGACAATTTTCATTACATCGGCCTTGCTCAACGCCCGTTTCGGAGTTTGGGTATTGAATCGGCTAATCTTATATTCGGTGAAAGGGTTCTTCTCTCGGGCAACGGCACGTCGCTTGATTGCCCGATTGAACACGGCACGCAGGGTGCGCATCTGGAAACTCATCGACGTCTCCTTATTTCCACGCGCCCGCATCCACTCCTCGAATTTTTCCAGATAATCGGCGTCAATGCGGCTGAATGTGAAATTAAGCGGTTTATCCCGATTAAATGATTTCAGCACGTTATAAGAGTTCAGATAGGCATAGGCATTGCCCACACTTCCCCGCTCTTTCAACTCGGCGATAATCGCTTTGTAAACCTCTTCGACGGTCTGCGCCTTGATTCGCTCCTTTTGTTCGGCAACAATCATCTGCGGGGTAAACTCCTCCTCGTTCATCTCTTTCGCCAAAATCTTCCCGTTGTACTCGGATTCATATTTCAGCATGATCTGGCGAATCAACTGTCGATTCGGACAGTTGGGTTTGGGTTGGTTGGTATCAAAATTCCAGAATTTGGGATCGACCGACACGCCCAGACTCTTCATCGTGCGGCGGCCCTCTTTGGAAATGCGGAGCATCAGCGGGGATTCTCCATTTGCAAGTACCTTGTACCTGTAACAAACGACGGAAACACAGGTTTTCATCGGTTTTGGTTGACTTCTTGGTTGACTTTTTCGCGTCAACCGCGGCGTCAACCGCCCGTTCGGCAGGCAGGTGCAAAAACGAAAAAGGCTCGACAATCAGTTGATTGTCAAGCCTTTTCTTCAGTCGGGGTGACTGGATTCGAACCAGCGACCACACGCCCCCCAGACGTGTACTCTAACCGGACTGAGCTACGCCCCGATTCCGCCACCGAAGCCGTTAGCCCCGGTTTGGGACTGCAAATATAAGGACAATTTTCAAAAAAACATATTTCTGTCCCATTTTTTTCTACTTTTGTGCTGATGAATCGCCGTATCCGATATTCCGAAATCTCTGCCGCAGCAGCCATTCGGCCAGTCAATCAACTGACAAACAGACGGATAATATGCGAATTCACAGCTCGCGCATCTACCGGAACGAAGACGGAGACGAAAAATGAAAACGGAAAAGAAGACCTCCATAACTCTTTCGAATAACCGATGACCCGAACCGCCCTGCTCTTCACGCTGCTCGCACTGCTCACCGCCGCGCTGTTCGTGGCCGACCTCGCCGTGGGATCGGTGTACGTCTCCCCGGGCGAGATATGGGGAGCACTGACCGGCAAGGCGGGCGACCCCGCCCTTCAGGATATCGTTCTCAAAATCCGGCTGCTGAAAGCCGTCACGGCCCTCGCCGCCGCGGCCGCCCTCGCCGCCCGCGGC
>ERZ780060.26-NODE-26-length-51473-cov-6.032732_pt1 | contig 51473 bp, 59 predicted proteins | sample MGYA00511176_ERZ780060 | MGnify/ENA primary metagenome ERZ780060 (study PRJEB29588, sample SAMEA2148374) | human gut metagenome | biome: human gut; feature: human-associated habitat; material: faeces | place: Denmark | collected 2008/2010 ... | reverse complement strand
AAAAATAAAGAAAGGAGTCGTATGGTTATTTAAGTTATTAAATATATCATACAAGTAAAATATGAAAATATTAGAGAAAGAATTTGAAGTTGATTTTTACGATGCTGAAATAATGGAAAAAATAGAAAGTGGTATGGAAAAAGTAAATAAAGCAGTAAAAGAGAATATGCAAAAAAAGCAAGAAAAAACAAGTTTAGTTATTAGAAAAGTTTGTAGTATAATTTTTGATTTTTTTGATAGTGTTTTAGGTGAAGGAAGTTCGAAAGAAATTTTTGGAAATAAAACAAGTTTAACAATATGTATAAAAGCCTATGAAGATTTTATAAATGCTAAGAAAGAACAAGACCAAGTTTTTGAAGATATATCAAAAAAATATAGTCCAAATAGAGCTACAAGGAGAGCTAAAAAATAATGAATATTCTAGTTGATGAATTAGAAGAAATAATAAAAGAAAAAATGGGCAATATAAAAATTAATACAGATTTTAGAATATCTATATTATTTGAGTTACTTATGCAAGATAATACACTTACTGAAAAAGAAAAAATTGTACAATCATTACAATTATATTATCCTGATTTTTTAAAAATAAAAGATTTTAATAAAGCTATACAAGATATGCTTTGGTTCTACAGATGTGGAAAAGAATTAGCTAATTCAAGAAGTAGAGGAACAAATAAAGGAAAACAAATTTATAGCTATGAATTTGACGATGATAAAATTTATAGTGCGTTTATGCAACAATATAGAATTGATTTACAAGATATAGAGTATCTACATTGGTGGAAATTTAAAGCTTTATTTAATGGTTTAGCTGAAAATACACAATTTGTTAAGATAATGGGATATAGAGCTATGGATATATCTAAAATTAAAGATAAAAAAGAAAAAAAGAAATTTAGAGAATTACAAAGACTTTATGCTTTGCCTGATATGAGAACAGAAGAAGAAAAAGAATATGATTTTGCAGAAGCTTTTTCATAAAATATGTTGCAAATTGTAAAATATTGGTATATACTTCTCTTATATTAAGGGAGGTGTGCAAAAATGGCAAGTCACGCAGAAAATGAAAAGAAACCAATTTATAAAAAATGGTGGTTTTGGCTAATAATTGTAATTATTATAATAGCTATAGCAGGAGCATCAGGAGGAAACAATACTACAACAAATGCCAATACTGTTAATGCAACTCAAGAAGAACAATTAAAATCCACAGAAGATAATAAAGTTAATAAAGAAGAGGTTGTTCCAAAAGAATATGAAAATGCATTAAATAAAGCTGAAACATACTCAGAAATAATGCATATGTCTAAAAAAGGCATTTATAATCAATTAACTTCTGAAGTAGAAGGATTTACGGATGAGGCAGCTCAATATGCTATAGATAATGTAAATGCAGATTGGAAAGCAAATGCATTAGCTAAAGCAAAGGATTATCAAGAGTCAATGAGTATGTCAAAGCAAGGAGTTTATAATCAGTTAACTTCCGAGATAGAGGGATTTACTGAAGAAGAAGCACAATATGCGATAGACAATCTAGAGGATTAATAAATATAAAATGTACTTACAAATGTAAGTGCATTTTTTTGTTGGAGGAAATATGAAAAAAAAAATTAAATGTCCTTTTTGTGGTTATGAAATGCCAATTTTATATAATGAAAAGACAATAGCAAAAGGTTTATTTGTAAAATGTAAAGGTAGAAATTGCAAAAAGGAGTTTGAGATAAAAATTAATGTTAAGTAGTGCCATAATGTGCCGATAACAGAAAGGACACAAAATGGCTGATGGTACAATACTTATAGATACAAATTTAGACAAAAAAGAACTGGAAAAACAAGTAGGACAATTAAATGGAATTGTTGAAAAAGGAATGAGTGGAGCTAAAGTTGCAATAGGAGCGATTGCAACAGCTATAACAGGTTTAGGTGCTAGTGCTGTTAAATTTGGTACGGATTATCAAAAAGCATCTAATCAACTTCAATCAGAAACAGGTGCTACAGCTGAAGAAATGGATACTCTTAATGAAGCGATGAAAAATACTTATGCTAATAATTTTGGTGAGAGTATTGAAGATGTTTCAAATGTAATTGCCGAATTAAGAAAACAAGTAGGAGTTAAATGGAGTGCAGATGCATTTCAAGAAATGACTCAAGATGCAATAATATTAAGAGATACATTCGATTACGATGTAAATGAAAGCGTTAGGGCTGCTAAGGCTTTAATGGATCAATTTGGAATTGAAGGTTCAGATGCATTTGATTTAATAGCACAAGCTTCACAAAAAGGCTTGGATTTTTCTGGAGAGTTACTTGACAATGTAAGCGAATATTCTGTACAGTTTGAAAAACTTGGATTTTCTGCAGAAGACATGTTTAATATTTTTGAAAGCGGTGCTAATGCAGGGGCTTTTAATCTTGATAAAATAGGTGATGCAGTAAAAGAGTTTTCTATAAGAGCAATAGATGGTTCTAATACTACTATAGATGGATTTACAAGACTTGGATTGAACGCAGATGAAATGGCACAAAAATTTGCAAGTGGTGGAGACATCGCTAAAGAAGCGTTTTATGAAGTTATACAACGTATAGCTGAAATGGATAATTCTGTTGAACAAAGTATAGTAGGTGTAGATTTATTTGGTACTATGTGGGAGGACTTAGGACCAGATGTAGTAACTCAATTAGGTTCAATACGAGATGGATTTGATTCTACAAAGGATACAATGCAAGAATTATCTCAAATAAAATATGATGATTTGGGAAGTGCTTTGCAAGGTATTGGTAGACAAATTCAAACCAATTTGTTATTGCCAATTAGTGATAAATTATTACCAGTTTTTAATGATTTGGCAAATAAATTAAATGAAGCATTTTCTAGTGGAGAACTACAAAGTTCTATAGATAAAATAGCAGGTTCAATAGGGACTTTAGTAGAAGGAGTTGCAGGTTTTGTAGAAAAATGGCTTCCAAGCATAATAGATTTAGTAAGTTGGATAATAAAAAATGCTCCAACTATAATTAGTTTGTTAGCAGGAATTAGTGTAGGATTAAAAGTTTTTCAAATTGGAAAAGGAATAGCAGATCTTGTATCAAAATTTAAAGAGGCTTCTACAGCAGTAAAAGGAGTTAGTGGAGCTTTTAAAGCTTTTAATGCTGTATTGAATGCAAATCCAATTATTTTAATAGTAAGTATTATAGCAACTTTAGTAACTGCTTTAATTACATTATGGAACACCAATGATGACTTTAGAAATGCAGTAACTTCAGCATGGAATGCTGTTAAAGAAGCTGTTGGAAATGTAATAAATGCTATAATAACATTTTTTACTGAAACAGTACCAAATGCTTTTAATGATTTTATAACTACTGTAACAGATTTTGTAAATTCTGTAATAGATTGGTTTAAGAATTTGCCATATAATATTGGAAAATTTATAGGAGAGATAATTGGACATATAGCAAATTTTGGATTAAGACTTGTAGATTTTGTTACTAAGGACATACCGAATTTTATCAATAATGTAGTTGATTGGTTTAAAAAATTGCCAGGAAGAATTTGGGAATGGTTACAAAATTCATTAAATAATGTTGCAAAGTGGGGAAAAGATTTAATTAATAAAGGTATGGAAGCAGCTAGAAATTTAGTCGATAAAGTTGTAAATACAATAAAAGAACTTCCAGGTAAAGTGCTTGATATTGGAAAAAATTTAGTTCAAGGTTTATGGAATGGTATAACAGGAGCGGCTGGTTGGCTTTGGGATAAAATTAGCGGATTTGCTAGTGGTATTATAGATGGATTTAAAAGTGCCTTTGGTATACATTCTCCATCTAAAGTATTTAATCAAGAAATTGGTAAGTTCTTAGCTTTAGGTTTGGGAGAAGGTTTTGATGATAATATAAATAATGTGTTTAAAGATATGAAGTCTACTGTGGATTTTGAAACACAAAAATTAAGTGCTAATTTAAGTACAACAGCAACTAATAATAAATTATTTACAGCTAATATATTAATGAAACCTAGTGATATTTATCTAGATAGTACAAAAGTAGGTAGAGCAGTAACACCTGCTGTAACTAAAACTTTGCGAGGGGCAGGTGCTTATTAATTATGATAGCCAGATGGAATAATAAAGATTATAGAATAATTGATAGTATAGAGATAAAAAAGTCTAGTAGAGAGGTTACATATACAGACCTTAAACTAGACTTTTCTAAATGTACCATGGATGATTTACCTTATGCACAGCAAGAAGTACAAATTATAGATAAATCTGGGAAGCTAAAATTTACTGGTTTTGTATCAGACTATAAATTACCGGAATTAAAAAAGATAATTACTCCAGAAAAAGAACTTAATTTAAGCTTATATACACCAAGGCAGATGACAACAAAAAGAACTGTAACAATTATGAGAACAGCAATGCTTAGTGAAATTATTATACAAGTATTAATGCCACTTTATCAAGATGGATTTGTGCTAAAGACATTAAATATAGAAGATAGATCTGTAACGTTAAAATTAATAAGCAAAACTGTAGAAGAGGTACTTAATTACTTATCTAATAAATATAGCCTTTATTGGAATATAAATGAATTTAAAGAAATAGAAATAGATGATATTAATTATTTATTTAACAAAGTACCTAAAAAAAATATTAATATAAAAAACTATAAGCAACAAATAAATGGTTTCTTAAGTATTTCTCCAACAGTAGAAAATCTAGATTATGCTAATATTATAAACATTAAAAATGCAAGAATATTTTATGATAACACACAGCAAATTAATGTAACGTTGAAAAATGGAGATAGAATAGATTTCGAAAATCCAATAGATATTAGTTTAGGTACAGCAGAAAGAATAGTTGGAGCACTAGCAGTTAATCAGACTACAACATGTACAAATTTGGAGCTAATATACAATGGTTCTTCCCAAGCATATGTAGTATGTGGATTTAATGTGGATGGCGAAGTTCAAGACGGTCTTAATATGAAGGATATTGCAACAGATGACAGCACAGGTGCTTTATTTGTTCTTACAATGGATAGTACATTTAAAAATTTAGCAACAGGTATTACATATAAAGGAGAAAATACTATAACAGTAAATTCTATTAGAAGTCAAACATTTTTAAGATATGCAAATATGCGATTAATAAATTGGCAAGAGATAGAACAAAACGAAGGTAAGATAACAACTTCTGGACAAATAGAAAAAGTATTAGATGTAGAAAATGGTTGGTTTACTGTTCAAGAGTTGATAGATTATATAAGAAATACATTTATTATTAATAATAAATATACAAATCAGGTCACATTAAAATATGATAAAGAAAATGATATAGAAATAGGCGATAGAATAGATATAGACCTTCCAGAATATTTTACGGAAGGTATTTTTATTGTAACAGCGATAAATGAAAGCAAAGAAGCTAATAATCCAACAAATTACTCTGTAGAACTTAGAAATACAAACTTATTAGAAAATTATATAGATTTATTTAGAAGTAGTTCTGATACGGAAGAACAAGACAGTCAAATTGAAACAGAATACGTTGTAGAATACTCTGGCGAAGAAAAGATAAACGAAATACACGAAATCGAAATGAATGAAGACTATAACGATACATTAAATACAATTTTAAGAGGTTAATACATATGAAAGTAAAGAATTTAGAAGTAAGTATAAAAATAGGTAATAAGCAACATAAATTTACTAATTTAATATTAAATAAATATTTAGATTTATTTGCAGATAGCTTTTTAGAATTTAAAGATAAAAATCTGGATTTCTGTTGTGTTAACCTAACAAATGAAAAAACACTTGTAACAGCAGAAAGTACAGAAATGCCATTCGATACAATATTAGAATTTAATTCTGCAGAAAGAAGTGAACTACTAACAGAAAATACAGTAATAAACAAATATAATTATGAAAATTCATTAGCTGGATATCCGCCTTTAAGCAGTTTTATAGGACAATACATAAAGCAAATTGGCTTTGGAATTTATGATTATGAAGCAAAGAAATTTGAGTTATATGCGTATTTAGATGTGAGTAAATACAATATTGTTGTACAAGAAGGCCAACCTATTGTAATAAGTCGAATGGATAAAATTTCTACAGATATGAATTTCTGGAGTAACGCTAATGCCGTAAAATGTCCATATCATTTAACAACTAAAGGTTTACTAGAAGTAAACGGCTATGAATATGATACAGTAATTCCCAAGCTTTATAGCATAGGATTTGGAGCATTACCTTATAAATTTACAAATGAGTATTTAGTAGAAGATTTGGATATTTCTAAAACTGGAGTAGGAGAAATAACAATAGACAATGTATTGAATAATTATGCAAAAAATGATTTATTTCCTCGAGAAGATTTATATCCAAGACCGGATTTATATCCGCAAGAAGGAACAGCTAATTTATTAATTTACAAGTTTAAATTATTTAGAAAAGTATTTACAGACCCAGAGCAACCTCCAACGTTGCAAGATACGGGTCTTTTTTATGTGCAATATAAACAATTAGAACGATTTGGGCAAATAACAAAATTAAAAATCCGTTATGAAAGAGGTTAAAAAATGAAATTAAACAAAATTAATTTTAGTAATTATCAATATCCTGGATTATCTGAAGAGATATTGGAAGCTTTACAAGATAATATTAATGAAGCAATAAATACAATTCCATTAATCAAAGTAAGAATTAATAGACAAGATGTTAATACGTCTGGAAATTATGGAACTGTAACAATACCATTAAATACTGTAGAAATAAATAACGATAATATTGATAATTACTTAATCAAAGAAAACAATGAAATCGTAATAGGGGATGAAGTAAATCTTGTAGAAGCAGTTCTGTTTACTAGAGGTCTGGGATTTTATGATGGTAGTGGAGATAAAGAATTGATGATTATGAAAAATGGGCAAAAAATAGATGGATATTATCAACAAGCTACTACAGGTTGGTGGGGAATAGCTATTCCAACAGCAATCCCAGTAAGCAAGGGAGACCGTTTAAGTGTTGTATTGCAAAGTCAAGCAGCAGGGACAACGGAAATATTAGAAGGTTATTTACAAGTGAAGGTTTTAAAATAGGAGGATATAGAAATGGCTGAAAAAATACAATATAAAAATAAAGCTACATATCAAACTTTACCAGATATTCCAGAAAATAATAAAACAACAGCAGAAAATATGAATGAAATAAAAAAAGTAGTAAACAACAATGCCACAGAATTAGATAATACGAAAGATAAAGTTGAGGAACTAGACCAAAAAATGAATATAGTTGTTGCTCCTGCTCTAACATACAGGGGTTCTGTAACAAATTATAGTGATTTAAGTACAATAGAAAATCCTAAAAATGGAGATATTTATTCTGTAACATCAGAAAATAAAAATTATGTATATGCGAATAAAACTTGGATTGAATATACTTCTGAAATAGATTTTAGTGTTATAAATGAACAAATACAAAATTTACAAACACAAATAAATAATATTCCAACAATAACTAGACAAAATACTTCTTTAGTAACAGAAGAAGTAATACAACAAAATACTAATTATGCAGTTCCTGAATATGAATTAGGAAATGATTCTTTAGAAATATATTTTGAAGGTTGTAAACTTATTAAAGATATTAATTATATAGAAGCAGATAAGACACATATACAATTTAAAGATTGGAATGTCCCAAAGGGTAGCAATCTAGAAATAATAATAACGAAAAAAGTATAGGAGGATAATATGAAAGACCCTAAAATTTTAGAATTAGAAAAAGCAATAATAAAAAGTAGGAGTTATTTAACAAGGTATTTAAGTTCAAATACTTCTTATAATCACACGGGAAATAATATATATTTACAAGAGCCAATCAAATTAGACAATATAATTAATAATAGTAATGAATATTTAGAAGCATTAAGTGACCAAACCGGAAATAATGCTTGGGGTATAAAAATAAAAAAAGGCGTTAAACATATAAATATAAAAGCTATAGCACATATTACAAGTGATAATGATGTAGCTTTCTTATATTCTTATATAAGAAAAAATGGAAATACAGTAGCACAATCTAATACATTTTCTAATCTAAAACAAAATGCAATGATATTATTTCTTTATCGAGATTATTTGGAAGTTGCCGAAGGAGACATAATACAATTATTTTTTGCTGCAGATAATAGTTCTGGTACTATACAAGGTTCAGTAGAAACAAATGCACCAACAACGCAATTAAGTGTACAAGTAGTAGATTAGAATAATAATATAAGGGAAAGGAAGAAACAAGTATGAACAGAACAATAAACTCTGAAACCATTGATACTCTAAGAGAGAGAGAGAGAGAGAGAGAGAGAGCTACTCTTTAAATAACAAAAAAATAGGAGGTGAGTTCTAATATGAGCGAACCTCTTATTTTATGCAACATAAAAATAAATGCAGAAACTCCAACACTTGAATTTATTAATAATAAAAGAGTATATGTGAAAAGATTGGATTTAGGAAATTTGCCAAATAATGGAGCAAAAACAATAGACCCTCAACTATTTGAAAATGAAGAAATAGTATATTTTAGAAGCTTTGCAAAACATTCAACCGGTTCTGTTGCAGATGTAGCGTCTACGCTTGGTCAATTGCTATATACAGCAAACGATAAAATGTTTACTATTACTACTACAACAGATAGATCTGAGTGGCAAGCATATATAGATGTATATTATATTAAAAACTAAAGAAAGGAAGAAAATTATGGAACAATTATTACAAACATTAAGTTTTAGCAATATAGCTTGGCAAGTTATAACACCGTTAATTTTTAGTGGATTAGATATTTTAACAGGTTATATACAAGCTGTAATTAATAAAAATGTAGATAGTAAAGTAATGAGAGAAGGCTTATTACATAAGTGTTTATTAATAGTAGCTATTGTTATTGGCTATGTAGTAGAATATGCATTTAATTTAAGTGCAGTAGCACAAGTAATAACAATATATATTTGTATTATGGAAGTAATGTCGATATTAGAAAATTTGAAGAAGTCAGGATTAGACTTAGGAAAATTAGGGGAAATATTAAAAATAAAAAAGGAGGAATAGTATATGTTAAAAGGAATTGACATTTCAAAGTGGCAAGCAGGAATAGATTTAAGTAAAATTAATTGTGATTTTGTAATAATTAAAGCGACAGAAGGAAAAAGTTATGTAGATCCATCATGTGATATATTTTTCCAAGAAGCGTTAAATTTAAATAAAAAAATAGGAATATATCATTTTGCTAATAATTCTGATAATACAGCTGAACAAGAAGCAGATTGGTTTATCAAAAATACAAAAGGATATATAGGAAAAGCAATACCAATTTTAGACTTTGAAGATAAAGGAGCTACACATGATGTAGCTTGGGCAAAAAAATGGTTAGATAGAGTAGCAGAAGCATATGGTTGTAAACCTTTAATATATATGTCAGAATCTGTTGTAAATAGCTATGACTGGTCTAGTGTAGCTAATGCTAATTATGGATTATGGGTTGCTAAATATCGAGATAATAATGCAGATTATAATTATGATATGTCTAATGCGGGAAGAAATCCAGCAGTAAGACATTGGAAATTTTATGCATTATGGCAATGGACAAGTTCTGGAAGATTAGATGGCTATAATGGTAATTTAGATTGTAATGTTTTTTATGGTGACAAAGAAGCTTGGGATAAATATATAGGAAATGAAATACCACCACATGAAGAAAACAATACAGATACAGTTGTAACTCCACCTGTTGAAAGTGCAACAGTATCATATGAAGTACAAAGTGGAGACAATTTAACAAAAATTGCTAAGAAATATGGAACTACAGTAGATGAAATAGTTAGACTTAATAATATTAGTAATCCTAACTTAATATATGTAGGACAATATTTAGTAATTCCAACTACTTCAAATGCTAATATATCTACAGCAACGACTTATACTGTAAAGAATGGTGATACTTTATCTGGTATAGCAAGTAAATTTGGAACTACATATCAAAAGCTTGCAGAAATAAATGGAATTGCAGATCCTAACAAGATTTATGCAGGACAAGTTTTAAAAATAACAGGAACTAGTTCAAATACTACTAAAACATATACTGTACAAAGTGGAGACAATCTAACAAAGATTGCAAAACAATTTAATACAACTGTAGATAGCTTAGTTTCTAAAAACGGAATAAAGGATAAAAATAAAATATACGTTGGACAAGTATTAAAAATATAAAAAGAAGAAGAGGTGTAGTGTAATGTTTATGCTACACCTCTTTTTTGTTTATATTAATGTTTTTCAATGCTATATGATGCTAAATAATGTTTACAAATTTGAAATAATGTGCTAAAATAACATTACAGCAAATTGAATAAGATGTTTTACAAATATATTACATATAGATTAAATATATTTGACGTTTTATAATAATTTGTTGACACAAAAGAAATGTTATAGTATAAAGATAATACTATTTAAATAAAAAAATAAAGGCAAGGATAAATCCTTACCTAGTCTCATCGGAATTGGAGTTCTCGGCACGAACTTCAATTTTTTCTTTGCTATATGTAAGATGAAAATTATACCCTAGCACAGCTAGAAAACAGATTATCAATCCTACAGCAAGAATAATTGCTACTATTCCAAGTGCATCCACTGGCATTCACCTACCTTGTTGCAAATAAGAAAAAACTTAGTTGCATGATAGTGACAACTACCGTAATTCAGCCTATAAACAGCAATAGTTGTCCCTTAATACAACTAAGCTGTCCACGGTGAATGCTATTCCGAATAAACTTTTCATATCATATCAAAAAAAGAAGAAATATGCAATAAAAAATAGAAAAATCTGGAATAAAATAAAATTATAATTTTGTTATTTGAAAAACGGCTGAAATCATGATGTTTTAGCCATATAATTACTCTATTTGATAATAAAAATGCCTTAGAATCGATTGTCGTAAGAACAATACTAAAATACAGTGGTATCAAGCCATACATAGAATACTAATATAAACTGCTAAACATTTTTGACATTATATAAAAAAATACATATAATAAAAAGATATTTAAGGTTCATTGAAAAGTTCTCTAAAAAATTCACTGAAAATAGACAAAAAATAAATATAAATTTTAATGCAACGTTTAATGCAACGCCAAAGAAAAGTTGTAAAAAATGAAGTGAAATTGTAAGAAGTGTAAAAGTTTTAAAAGCTGGGAAAGTGCCTAAAATAGCATGCTATAAAAATTTATAAAAAAAGAAGAGAAATTATAAAAAAGTAAAAAACCACCATCGGTACCAATTTATACTCCCACGAAATTGGGAGTATATTTTTTTTACTAAAAAAATGTAAAATTTTGTAAAAAATATTTGCGAAAATTTGTTTTGTATGATATAAAAAGAAGAAGAGAGGAGAATTTTTATTATGGATAGTATAATGGAACAGAATAACCAAGTTTTTGGAAACTATTATAATAAAATAAATGATTTAATATTAAAGACAAAACAAAATGTTGCAAAAAATATTAATTATGAAATGGTTGAATTATATTTTGAAATAGGTTCTACCATAAATGAATTAATTGAAAATTATAATTTGGAAGCATCTCAAAATAAAATTTTAAAATTATTTTCAGAAAAACTAACACAAGAATTTGGTCAAGGATTTAGCGTTTCAAATTTAAAGAAAATGAAAAAGTTTTATTTAACTTATGAAGATGGTTCCACACTGTGGAACCAGTTAAGTTGGAGTCATAATCGCTTAATAATGAATATTGATAATGAAGCTAAAAGAACTTTCTATTTAGAAGAAACGATAAAATCAAATTGGAGTGTTAGGCAATTAGAAAGACAAATAAATAGTTTTTATTATGAAAGACTTTTGTCGACAAGTAAAGAACATAAAGAAGAAGTGAAAAATGAAATAAATCTTTTAGAAAAAAAGGAAAAAGTTCAAGATTTTATTAAAGATCCTTATGTTTTAGAATTTTTAGACATAAAAGATAGAAGATTTTTAGAAAAAGATTTGGAGTCTAATTTACTAGAACATATATCAGAATTTTTATTAGAATTAGGCAGGGGATTTTCTTTTGTAGCAAGACAAAAGAGGATTGATGTTGATGGGGATAATTTTTATATTGACTTGGTCTTTTATAATTTTGTGCTAAAATGTTTTGTTTTAATTGATTTAAAATTAGATAAATTAACACATCAAGATATTGGACAAATGGATTTTTATGTTAGATATTATGATAATGAAATAAAAGCAGAAGATGATAATCCAACAATAGGAATTATATTATGTTCGGATAAAAAAGATACGATAGTAAAATATTCTGTTCTTAATGATAATAAGAATTTATTTGCTTCAAAGTATCAATTATATTTACCAACTGAAGAAGAATTGGCAAGAGAAATACAAAAACAGAAAGAAGAATTTGAAGATAAAGAATAGATTTGGTTCCACACTGTGGAACCATTTCAATATAGAAAAAACAGAGAAAAAGGTGGTAGTATGATTAAACAAGTATACAATTTAAATGAAAAATCATTTAGAAATTATAATGGACCAGATAAGGGTTTTAAAGAAAAAATATTATTTTTGGATATAATGGTAGAGGAAAGACCTCGTTAGCAAAAGGTTTAATACGAGAGTTTTTAAAAGATACTGCAAATAGTTCAGAAAATTATAGATTTTTTAATCGAAATTACATTAAAGAAAATATAATATTAAAAGAAAGTAACAATTCTAAAATTAAAGGAGTTATAGCAAATTTTGGAAAAAAAGATGTGGATATAGAGAAGCAGATTAAGTTATTAGAAGAAAATATTATAGATACAAAGGAACTTGAAAATGAAATACAACAATTAAATAAAAATATACGTGCTGAAATTGATAAAATACATGATGAAAAGAAAGGTAGCATTTCAATACAAAAGAAACCTATGTCAAAAACTAATTGTGAATGTACATTGTTTTTTCCATGTTGTTATCCTCCTAAATTATATAATTGATATTGCATAATATTATTAATAACACATTATGTAAAGCATACAAGTTTTTATCAAAAAATATCCACTAAACAATAAATAATTATTGACAAACGATAACAAAAGAAATAAAATGTCTTCACAAAATATTTATGGAGGTATTTTATTATGAAAAAAATAAATATATTTTTAGGAGCAATACTACTCAGTATATGGAGTGTAATATTATTTTTTGGAAAACACATAGGACTTTCAATGTTATTGTTTGCAATACCAATTACGTATTACATAGTAATATTATTAGAAAAAACAAATAAAATAAAAAATAAAAATTCAAGAATTTTAATAATACCAATAATTATTTTAGCAAGTACTTACTTTATTTTTAATAATAGCTTTTTTAATTTGTTAAATCTATTAGTAATACCAATATTATTAATTATGATGATTTTAAGTTTAACTACTACAAAATTAATAGCAAAGACCTTGCTAGAAAGAATTTTAGATATAGTAATAGAGCCATTTGCATATATTGGCGAAACAATGACAGAGTTAAGAAATTTACTTGCCGGGAAATTTAATATAAATAAAGAAAAGACTAAAGATAAAAAATCAAACAATATAATAAAAGGAATATGCATTACAGTTCCTTTAGTAATAATTATTATTGCAATTTTAGCATCAGCAGACTCTGTATTTAGTAACATGATTACAAATATCCTAAATTCATTTTTCAATTTATTTAATAATGTAGATTTAATGGGGATTTTTATACGAGTGATTTTAATAGTATGTGTGTTTATATATTTATCAAGCTTTTTTTATATTATTACCAGATATGATGAATATTTTGTAGATGAAGAGGTAAAAGAAGAAAATAAAAGTGTAGACAGTACTACTTTTAAAATGGTATTAACATCATTAAATGTAATTTATTTAGTATTTTGTATAATTCAGATAAATTCATTATTTATGCAAAAAACGAATATTAATTATGCAGAATATGCAAGACAGGGATTTTTCCAGTTAATGTTTGTATCAGTGATAAATTTAATAGTGATATTAGTTACAAAAAAATATGCAACTAAAAATAACAAATATTTAAACTTTATGTGTATAATTATGGTAATATTTACATTTATAATAATAATATCTTCTGCAGTTAGAATGCATTTTTATGAACAAGCATATGGATATACTTTTTTAAGGTTATTAGTATATTGTGTATTATTTGCAGAAGCTATTTTATTAATTCCAACAGTATTATATATATTAAACAAGCAAAAACACTTATTAAGAACGTATTGTATGATTTTAATTGTTGTATATATAGGAATGAACTTTATTAATTTTGATGCAATTATCGCAAAAGGAAATATAGAAAGATATATAGAAACAGGAAAAATAGATTTAGAGTATCTAGAAGAAGAAACTGGAACAGATGCAATTCCAGAGTTTATACAAATTTTAGAGATAAAAAATGTAGATGAGCAAACTAAAAATGAGACTATAAGATATATAAATGATGTTTACGAAAAGCTATCAAATGAAAAAATGGATGTTAGAGATTTAAATATGTCTAAAATATTAGCTAAAAAGACTTTAGAGGGGATTAAATAATGAAAAGATTTAAAGAATTTATAATAGCGTTAGTGATAATTATAATAATAGTTTTAATACAACTTATTATTTTTAAAACCGGCACCGAGGTAAATACAAACGAGAGTAATTCTACGAATACATTATTAGAAGATGTTAAGATAAGTGTAGAACAAAAATTGGAAAATGAGAAAACATATAGTATGCAAACAGGAAGTAGCTTCGCAAAAATAGGTAATATTATTATATACAATAATTCGACAGATAATATATTTAAATATGATTGTAAAGAAGAAAAATTAGACTTACTATATACGATGGAAGATGGTGTAAATAAACTTTATTTTGACGGGGAATATGTATATGCAATGCCAAATTACTATAGAGGAAAAGGAATTTATAGGATAGACTTACAAGGAAATGCAGAAAAAATTTATGATGGGGCTTCTATCCAATTATGGCTTACAGCTGACAAGATATATTTTACAGATCAAGTAGGGTATGACAGAATAAACGGAACTCCTCAAGGAAATCTATGTATTATGAATAAAGATGGTAGTGATAAACAAACAATTATAGAAAATGTTAAAAATTATTTTAAAATACATAATAATACTATCTATTATACAGATCTAACTTCAAGGAGTATATATTCTGTAAATATTGATGGAGCGAACAAAAAAGAATTAGCTAAAGGTAGAACATATATTAGTAATGTAGATGATAATTGTTTAACATATATTGACTTTGCAGATAATGAAGCGTATAGAGTAATATATTTAAACACAAATGAAAATCATAAATTAGGTATGTTTGGAAATGATGTATTTTCAGCAAATGGTAATTATGTGTTTACTAGAAAAGGTACTGATGGAAACAATATAGAAACAGAATTTAGTTTATATAAGATTAATCCGGAAAATAATACAGAAGAAATTATTTGGAAAGCACATGGTGGATTTGAAAGATTGGCATATATTGATGATGAATTCGCATATTTTACCTCAGGTCAGAGTATGTATAAAGTTAATTTAAAGACAGGAGAAGAAACTGATTTTCCAAAGAGATATTATTACTATTTAAATGGATATGGATATACTTTTACTCAGAAGGATAGTGAAATAACTTCATTTGAAGTATGTAATTTAAAAACTATGGAGATAAATAAAGATGACATAGGACTATAAAAAATAAACTGTGGATGATTTTCCGCTCCACAGTTTATTTTTTAGATTGATTTTATAACTTTACATGGATTTCCAACTGCGATTACATTTGATGGAATATCCTTTGTAACAACGCTACCTGCACCTATTATAGTATTATCACCAATTGTAACACCAGGTAGTACGATAACATTTCCACCAAACCAAACATTATTGCCAACTGTTATAGGCTTAGCATATTCTAGTCCACTATTTCTTTGTTTAACATCTACGGGATGACCTGCAGTGTAAAATCCACAATTAGGACCTATAAAAACATTGTCACCGAATTTTACAGTAGTAGTATCAAGAATTACTAAATTATGATTAGCATAAAAGTTTTTACCAAAACAAATATTATATCCATAATCACAAATAAAAGGTTGTTCAATAAGTGTAGTATCATCTACAGTAGTTAAGATTTGTTTTAAAATAGCATTTCTTTCTTTAAAATTAGAAGGAAGAGTATTATTGTATTTAAAACATAAATCTTTAACATTAAAGCGTTCTTGTATTAATTCCTTATCATACATAGGGTTATATAATTCACCATTTTTGGCTTTTTCTTTTTCTGTCATAAAAACCTCCTACAAGATATTATTGAAAAAATTTTAACATAAAAAAATATATATTGCAAAAAATAAAATTGTACATAAAAAATATCTGCGGTATAATAAATAAGGAAAATATTCTTAAAATATAGAGGAGGACATAATGGGTAATGTAATTATAGGGATACTAATTCCTTTTTTAGGAACAACATTAGGTTCTGGTTTAGTATTTTTTATGAGAAAAAAAGAGATAAATAAAAAAGTTCAGAAACTGCTAATAGGTTTTGCAGCTGGAGTAATGATGGCAGCATCAATATGGTCATTATTAATGCCAGCATTAGATATGACAGCTGGAAAATTTGCATGGGTTCCAGTTGCAGTAGGTTTTATGTCTGGAATTGTATTTTTGTTAATTTTAGATACACTAGTACCACATCAGCATTTGGAAACAGAAAAAGCTGAGGGATTGGAGTCAAATTTTAAGAAAACTACAAAATTAGTATTAGCAGTTACTATTCACAATATACCAGAGGGAATGGCTACTGGAGTTGTGTTTGCTGGTGCCTTAATCGGAAATGCAAGTATGACTATAGCTGGTGCTATAGTACTGGCAGTAGGAATGGCCATACAGAATTTTCCAGAAGGAGCTATAATATCTATGCCCTTAAAAGCAGAAGGTATTTCTAAAGGAAGGGCTTTTTTATATGGAACTCTTTCAGGAATAGTAGAACCAATATCTGCAGTGATTGCTATTGCATTTACTCATGCAGTAATTCCAATTCTTCCATATATATTATCTTTTGCAGCAGGTGCAATGGTATATGTGGTAGTAGAAGAATTAATACCAGAATCACAAGCAGGAGAACATACTAACATTGGAACAATTGGTGTAGCATTAGGTTTTGTAATAATGATGATTTTGGATGTAGCATTAGGATAAATTTTACTATACAAAAAATAGCTCATTTATTTTATATAAATGAGCTATTTTAAATCTATTTTTATTCCAAATTTATCTAAGATATCGTTTAGTCCTTGATTTATTTCTTCTCTAGAATAATTAGCTTCTTCTAAAGTTTCATCTGGTAATTTATTAAGTTTATCGTAAAAATTTATAGCAATTGCAAGATGTTTAGGATTTTGAACTTCTATTTTATCAAATAATAAATTTTCTGCTTCGTTAATTTTCTTTTCACAAATTAATCTATCAAGTGAATTATATAATTCATCAGAAGTTGAATTTACAATATTTTCTGGAAGATATTCTGTCGTAGTTTGATTTAAAAATACTTTTGCTAAAAATTCAACTAAATCATCTATTTGATTTAATAACCAATCTTTTTTGTACATATTTAGTCTGCTCCTTTCGAAACTTATTTTAACATTTATAAACCTAATATACAAGAATTAAGAAAACATTAATTGATTTTTTTACATAATATATATATAATTATAAAAAAAATTAGGAGGAAATATATGAGATGTCCAAGATGTGGAAGTGAAAATATATCAAGCATTATAGACACTAAAACACATACTAAAGGTTTTGATGGTGGAGATGCTTGTTGTGGCTATTTGCTATTTGGATGGCCGGGAGTATTGTGTGGCTTATGTAATACTGGAGATACAACAACTACTACTAAAACAACAAATATATGTAATGATTGTGGGAATAGATTTTAATGAAAAAGAGTACTCAAAGAAAGATATGGGCATGGTCTATGCGTTTAGGAAATAGGTGTGGTTGTCATCAAAGAGAAGATAGAAGTTTTAAAATAGGAGAATTTCAGTTTCCTATATGTAGTAGATGTACAGGAATATTATTGGGGCAAATTATTTCTGTAATATTTATTTTTGTAAAAGTTAATATTCCAATATATTTAGATTTTATATTTTTAGGAATAATGTTTTTAGATTGGTACGTTCAATTTAAGCAAATAAAGGAATCTACTAATTTTAGAAGGTTAATAACTGGAACATTAGCTGGTATTGCTCAAATAAATATCTTATATCAAATAATAATATATATAATAAAACTATTTTAAGTATTGAAAAAAATATAGAATAGGGATAAAATAACAAAAACGAACGAAAGAAAGGTGGATTACAATGGAATTTCATGCTAATGAGGGAAAAAATGTGGAAATAGAGGTTAATGGAGAAGCTTATTTAAGACACGCAATTAAAACAAGATTTGTAAAACAAGGTGATAGTTATATAGATTTATTTAAAGAATATGTTTCACCAATATATCAAGAAGGTGATATTATATCAAGTAGTGAAAAGATAATCGCATTATGTCAAAATAGAGTTTTAAAAAGAGAAGATATAAAAGTAGGATTTTGGGCAAAATTCTTATCTAAATTTGCACATAAAACTACTGCAGGGGTAGGTGTTGGTGAACCAATAAAAATGCAATTTGCTATTAATCAAGTTGGATTATTAAAAGTGCTATGGGCAAGTTTGGCAAGTGCTGTTACAAAATTATTTGGTAAAAAAGGTGTATTTTACGAAATAGTTGGACAAGAAGTAAGTGGACTAGATGGTTTTTATGACCATGTTTGGAAAGAATATGGAGATATAGGAATTTTATTACCAGAGAATCCATCAAAGGTATGTAACGAAATACATGATAAATTAGGAATATCTTGTATGATTGTTGATGCCAATGATTTAGGACAAGAAGTAATAGGTCATTCTGATGATATTAAGTTAACAGAAGAAGAACTAAAAGGTCTAATAAGAGATAACCCAACAGGTCAAGGACATGAACAAACACCATTGATTTTAATAAGAAAAAAATCAGCAAATAAAGAATAATTTAAACAGTAGAAGTCCATATGTAAATATGGGCTTTTTAAGGAGAAGTACATAATGAGAAAAAAGAATAAGAAAAATTCCTCAAAAGTAATTCTTATTATAATTTTTATTGGTATTTTAGTATTTTTGCATCAAGAAGGCTATATACAGTTTGAAACATATGCGATAAATACAAATACTATGGAAGTAGAGGATAATATGAATATTGTTTTGGTAAATGGAACTAATAAAATTCCAGACGATTACATAGCAAATTTAGTAGAATATAATGGAAAATTAGTAGATAGTAGTATTATTAATGATTTAGATAATATGTTTAAAGATGCTAAAAAAGATGGCGTTAATTTAAAAATAAATACTGCTTATAGGGATAAAGAAGAGCAACAGTATATATATGATAGAAGAATTAAAGCATACAAAAATGAAGGGATGACAGACAAAGCAGCAATAGAGAAAACAAATTCAGAAGTTCAAAAACCAGGTTATTCTGAACACGAAACTGGGCTTGCAATAGATTTTAGTAATCCTAGCAATCCAGAAGATAATGAACCTATGTGGGAATGGCTAAATGCTAATAGTTACAAATATGGTTTTATATTAAGATATCCTAAAGACAAAATTGATATAACAAAAGTTTCTAACGAGGAATGGCATTACAGATATGTAGGAAAAGATATTGCAAAAGAAATGAAAAACACAGGGGAATGTTTAGAAGAATATATAAATAGAGTATTGTAAAAAAATTGCAATATTGGTATAATGGCAAAAAATGAGGTGGAAAATATGGAAAATAAAAAAGTCAATATAGTTCTATTTATTGTTCTAATAGCTATAATCGTTGCAATTATAGTTTTAATAGGTAAATATAATGAACAGATTGCAGAAAAGGCACAAGATATTATTCAAAATACGATTGCACCAGTTTTTACAGCAGAAGATGATGGTGTGAAAATAGTTCCAACTTTATCCGATAAGGTTAAAGGAAATACTATGTGGTGTGGTACATTCCAAATAGTTTGGAACGATTTAAAAAATGAGATTGTTAAGCAAGATATAGAATTTTCTCCTCAATTAGATTGTGTAGATAACCTTAATAAATCTGCTTTTTCAGCAGATATGATTTCAGCAGAAGATTATTATAAAACTTATGGAGTAATCTCACCAGAATTAAAAACACAAATAGAAACAGACTTAAATAATAAATTTGGAAAAACAAGCGATTTTATAAATAATTTTAATTGGAATACAGATGCAAATGCTAAAAAATATCTAATATATGCAATGCTTGTAAAAGATTTAAAATTTGCAACACCTTTTGATGATTTAGAAACAGGAGATTTTGCAGGAAAAGATACAAAAACAAGTTACTTTGGTTTAAAAGCAAACTCTAATTCAGAAGCAAGAAGCCAGGTTAGTGTATTATATTATAACAACGAAAAGGATAAAGCTATATCAATATCAACTACAACAAATGATGAAATAATTTTGTGTAGAACAAATACAATACAAAATTTTAATCAGATATGGGAAAAGATAACTAATGAAAGAACAAATTATACAGGAAATACTTCGTTAGAAGAAACTGAGCTTTTGCAAGTTCCAGAAATTAGTATTAATTCTGAGAAAGAATATACAGATTTAGAAAATAAAGAATTCGAAGATGTTAATGGCGAAAAATTAACAATAGAAAAAGCAATGCAAACTATTGATTTTGAATTAAACAAAGAAGGTGCAAAATTAACTAGTGAAGCTGGTATAGCTGTAACAACAAATGCGATAGAACCACAAGATATTAGAGATTTTTCTTTTAATGATTCATTTGTAATATTCTTAAAAGAAAAAGATAAAGAATTACCATATTTTGCGTTAAATGTGTCTGATATAGAAGATTTCCAAAAATAATTATATTTAAAAAGACTATCTAAGTTTAGATGGTCTTTTTGATATTTAATTATTTTACAACTAGATAAAATATGATAAAATATAAGACATAAATTAGAGCAAGGCAAATAAGAAAGGAAGAAAAATGACAACAGCAAAATTATTTGTTATAGTGAAAATACTATTAGCTATAATATTAATTGGAACAATATGTGCAGTAGTGCTAATTATATATTTGTTTAAGGGAGATATAAAAGCAAGAGTACCAGGATACGTCAAAAAAGAATATAATTTAAGTAAATACGAAGTAGAAAATAGACCAGTATATGTAATGGAGCCAAAAGAGGGTGTAACAAATGATTTAGTAATAATGTATGTTCATGGTGGCTCATATGTTGCAGATTTAGAAAAAGAGCATTGGAAAACGTGTGGAGATATTATAAATCAATTAGGATGTACAATCATACTTCCAGATTATCCACTTACTCCAAAATATACTTATAAAGATACTATTAACATGATGGAAGCTCTGTATAAAAAAGTTATACAGCAAGTAGAACCATCTAATTTAGTAGTAATGGGAGATTCGGCTGGTGGAGGGTTAGCGTTAGCTTTAGTAGAAAAAATGGGAGAAGAAAATATAGCTATGCCAAATCAAACAATCCTAATATCACCATGGTTAGATGTAAGGATGAATAATCCTAAAATTGCAGAAATAGAAGAGAATGATCCTATGCTGAATAAAGCAGCACTAAAATTAGCTGGTGAAAATTATGCAGGAAAAGATGGAATAGATAGTTATTTAGTAAACCCTGCAGATGGGCCATTAGATAAATTACAAAATGTGTCTATTTTTACAGGAACATATGATATATTAAATGCAGATGTAGAAGTACTAAAAGAAAGAGCAGAAAAAGTCGGAACTAAAATTAATGTTTATGAAACAGAAAAAGCAACACATATTTGGCTTTTATATAAATACAAGGATAAAGAAAATGACCCACTGGTTCAAGAACCATACAAACAAATGATAGAATTATTAAAAAATAATTAAGGAGCTAAAAAATGAGAAGAAAAGAAAAAAAGGAATTAGTTTGGAGAAGACTTGACAATTCTGCTAAGATATTCCCATTATCTTCTAGCAGAAAATATAGTAGTGTTTTTAGGATATCTGCTGTAATGAAGGATAAAGTTAGTCCAAAACTATTAGAAAAAGCTGTAAATAATGCACTTAACAAATTTGAATTCTTTAAAGTAAGATTAAGAAAAGGATTCTTTTGGTATTATTTTGAGTATAATGATAAAAAAATAGTAATAGAAGAGGAAAAAGATTATCCATGCAAATATATTGATCCAAACACTAATAATGATTATTTATTTAAAGTTACTTATTTTGATAGAAAAATCAATATAGATATTTTTCATTCATTAACAGATGGAAATAGTGCAGTACAATTTTTTAAAGAAATAGTTTATCAATATATAGAAATAGAATATGCAAAAGACTTTAAAAATGTAGTAAGAACAGACAGAAAATTTGATTTTAACATAGAAGATAGCTATTTAAAAAATTATAATAAAAAGGCTAAGAATAATTCTGTAAGCAAGAAGGCATATATATTAAAAGGAAGAAAGATTCCATTTGAAGCTATAAGAGCGACGCATGAGATTATAGATTTAACTAAGTTAAAAGAAATTAGCAAGCAAAAGGGAGTTACGATTACTCAATTTTTGACAGCAGTATTAATAAAGGCTATTTATTTGGGTAACATGAAAAATACTACTAGTAATAAGCCTATAAAGATCTGTGTTCCTGTAAATCTAAAAAAGTATTTTAAATCTAAGACATTAAGTAATTTCTTTTCATATATAACAGTTACAGCAGATGGTAAAAAGATTGATTTTAACAATTTAGATGATGTTTTAAAATTGGTAAAATCAGATTTCGAAAATTTATTAAAACCAGAAGAAGTAATGAAAACAATGTCATTAAATGTTAAACTAGGAAATAACTTTTTTATAAGAATAATTCCATTATTTATGAAGCAAATATTTGTAAGATTAAGTTATTTAGAAATTAGAAAATATACAACAACTACTTTTTCAAATATCGGAAGAATTGGTATTATTGCAGATTATCAAAAATACATAGAAGGCTTTTTCTTTTTGATTGCTCCAGAAAGGGTAGAAAAAATAAAATGTTCAACATGTTCATACGAAGATAAAATGTTTTTTACATTTACATCAATATTAATGAAAACAAATATAGAAGATGAATTTAAAAAGATTTTAGAAGAATTAGGAATCCATGTTGAAATAGAAAGTAATGGTGTTTAATATGTTATATCCAAAATTATCTAATATAAAAAGAAATAATATTATTTTAATTGCATCAATAGCAATATCTATAATAGTTATTAATATTTTGCTAATTATAAATGTTCTGGTAGATAAGACAAATCACTGGTCAATGCTTTGTATAGCAGGGATAATATATGTATATGGAACAGTAATTTATACTAAGAAAAGGAATATAAATATTGCTTCAAATGTATTTGTACAATGCTTATTGGTGTCATTATTAATTTTGGCAATAGACTATTTTATAGGTTATAGTGGATGGTCAATAAATATAGCAATACCAATAGTAATAATGGTAGCAAATTCTACACTTATGGTTTTAACAATTGTAAGTAGAAAAAGATATATGAGATATGCAATGTATCATATGTTAACATTTTTATTTAGTATGATTCAATTAATATTATTATTTTGTGGAGTACTGGAAAATAAAGTTTTAACAATTGTTGCAAGTGGAATAGCAGGACTTTCATTATTGCTAACAGTAATTTTATGTGGCAAGGCAATGTGGGAAGAAACAAAGAAAAGATTACATATGTAAATCGGGAATTGGGGACATTCCTTTTTTCCCTTTTCGGGATATAAACATCGTCTCCAAATCTCGAAGAACCTTAACAATGAGAAACGCATAAACTACAATAAGTAGGTGAGTTTATGAAAAGAATTGTTAAGGTTATTTTTATTGTTTATATAATTACTAATTTTTTGATTATATTTCAGCCTAATATTTATGCAATTGAACCTGCAGGGAGTGTATATGAAGGAATAGATGTTAGTGGCTGGCAAGGAGAAATAGATTTTTCGCAGGTAAAAAATTCTGGTATAAACTTTGTATACATAAAATCTAGTGAAGGTCAAAACACAGTTGATAGTTATTTTCGTAGAAATTATGAAGAAGCTAGAAGTAATGGGCTTAATATAGGATTTTATCATTATGTAAGAGCAAGAACTACAGAAGAGGCTAGATTAGAAGCAGAACATTTTGCAAATACAATTGCAGGAACAGTTCCAACCTGTAAATTAGCTATGGATTTTGAAAATTTCGGAAATTTATCTATAGGTGAAATAAATGAGATTTCTAAAGTATTTTTAGAAAGAGTACAAGAATTAACAAACAAAGAAATGATAATTTATAGTAACACATCATCAGCCAGAACTATATTTAGTCAGGAACTTGCAAACGAATATCCTTTATGGGTAGCACAGTATTATGTAAGTAATCCGTCAGATAATGGCAAATGGAACGTATGGGAAGGTTTTCAATATACAGATAGAGGAAGTGTACCAGGAATAAACGGATATGTTGATAGGGATAAATTTACAAGCGAGATATTATTAGATAGTCAAGAAGAAATACCAAGTAATGAGGGAAACAACGAAAATAGTGGAAATACAGGTAATGCTAATGGATATATAACATATACGATAAAAAGAGGAGATACGCTATCAGAAATTGCACAAAGATATAATACAACTGTTAATGAACTTGTAAGATTAAATAATATACAAAATCCTAATATGATTTATGCTAATGAGACATTATTAATACCAACCAAAAATAATTCTATAAGTACTGGTAGTGATGATAAAAATAATACAATTTATATTGTACAAAAGGGAGATACCTTATATAGTATTGCAAAAAGGTTTAATACAACTGTGCAAAAGATTGTAAATAATAATGGTATTTCTAATCCAAATCTTATATATCCAGGGCAAAGATTGATAATTGCTAAAAGTACAGCTACTATACAAACAAAATATATGAGCTATAGAATTAAAAGAGGGGATACTTTATGGGGAATTGCTAATAAATATAATACTACTGTAAATGAACTTGCATATATAAATGGAATTAGAAATGTTAATAGAATATATATAAATCAGGTAATACGAATACCAGTAAATATAAGCATAGGAGAATATGACTGTGGGCATTGTATATATACTGTAAGAAGAGGAGATACGCTTAGTACAATAGCAAACCGATTTGGAAAAACTGTAAAAGAGATAGCAGAACTAAATGGCATAAAAAATGTAAATTATATTTATATAGGTCAAAAATTAAGAATATAAACAGGTTTTATTGACGAAAAAATTAGTTTATTATATACTAAAAGCAGAAAATTTTTCTATAAATTAGGAGGATGCTTATGCAAAAGATAAATAGAAAAATAGGTTTAGTTATAATAATGGTATTAATGATTTTAGTGGTTAATACTTCTTGCTTTGCAGCAAATACTGTAAGTACTAGAGCACGTAATACAGCTAGTAATAATTCGACAGAAAACGAAGTAACAAATACTACAAATCAAGTTACAAATAAAGCCGTAGAAAATACAGTAACAGAGAATGATGATATAGAACTTGCTTATCCATCTATAGAAAAAGAAGATACAAAATTTGGTCCATTAACAATGGAGCAAGTAATTGGCGGAGCAGCAGTATTATTGTGTTTTGTTGGCATTATTCTTGCTATATCATTATATTCAAGGAGCAGAGCTGACGAAGATGATTGGGATGAAAATGATTATATAAATGAAGAGCCAGAAGCAGAAAGACAAGAACCAAAAGCTATGAAGGAGCTTAAAGATGAGGCGGCTGCTAAAGAACCAAAGGCTATACAGGAAATGGAAGATGAAAGAAAATTAGAGGAAATACGCAAAGCAAAGGAAGAAGAAAAAGAAGATATCCCTAATAAAAAAGAAGAGCTAGAAGAAAAAATAGAAAATAAAGAAGATACAACATCTTTAAATTATAGACATCAAAAAGCATTAGATGATTTTTACAATTATGCAGAAGAGATAAAACAAGAGAAAAAGACGAAAAGAGGAAAAGGTAAACATTCAATGTAAGATTTATTACTATAAAAGCTACCATATGGTAGCTTTTTGTATATAAGAAAAATATTTAAAGAGGAGAAAAATGAAGACTAAAGAAAAATTAATCATTGTATTACTATCAATAGTTATTGCAGGAATTAGCTATTGGTTTTTCTGGGATGGCTATTATTCTATAGATACATATAGAATAATTTCGCAAGGATATACAGATTATGCATTAAAAGATGCATATATAAGAGACGGGAGATTATTTCTTGCAGGAATCGTAAGTTTGGTTGGAATAATAAATCCAAGCTATAAGGTATGGTATATTATAAATTTAGCAATTACAATTTTTATATCTGCAATCACAGTTTTACAGTTGTATATGATTATAAATCATTATAAAAAAGCGAAGAATACAAAAAATAAATGCATATACTTTTTAGTAAGTTTTTTATTTATTTTCAATTTTGTTCAGATAGATACAATGCAATTTATTGAGGCTTTTGCAATTGCAACAAGTGTTTTATTATATATATTATCACTAAAAAATACTGTAATAAATAAAAATAAAAAAATGGGATTTATATATGCTATTCTAGGAATGTTATGGTATCAAGGAACAGTTACTATATATATAGCGACTGCATTTTTAATGTGCTTATTAGAAACCAAAAAAATTAACAAAGAGTTTTTTAAGAAAATATTAAATCCAGCAATTATTATCATAATTTCTGTAATATTAAGCTCTTTAATAGTAAGTATAGTTCCATATATTACTAAGTTAGAATTTACAGAGAGATTTCCAAGTGTAGAAAAATATATTAGTATATTAAAAAGAAATATTATGCAGATGGATAATTTGCTTATAGATTGCTGTGGATATTTTCCAAAATATATTTTTATTAGTGCTAGCTTATTGATATTAATAGTAATATTCGTATATGGAATAAAGCATAAAAACGTTACACAGCCTATAAATGCATTAATAGTGTTTTATATATACATAGTTTCTATATTTATATTTTTCCCAATACAATTAATAGAATTATGTTTTAGATGTGCATTATCATTAGGAGCAGCTATACCAGCGTTATTTATTTATATTATATGTAATATGGAAATGCTAGAAGGCAAAAAAATATATTTAAATATATTAATAGCTATGGTAATACTGTATTTTATATTAAGTGTATGTAATACTGTAAAAGTAACAAGGGAATTTAAATTCGCAAATGAGCTGGATGAAAGATTTGTAAAAAGAATAGAAACAGAAGCTAAAAATTTACAAGACCAAGGAATAAATGTCCAAAGATATGCGGTATATTATACTACAAATGGCGATAGGTTAAATGAATTATATAATTCAGAAATTACATTTTATAATTCATATTATCTATTATCAAGAGATTTTAGTAATATATTTGGAATATATGGAGAAAAAAATATTAAACTAGAGAAACAATTTGCAGATAAAGAAATTGTAGATAAGTATTTTGAGAATCCAAGTGAAGAGGAAATACAAATTAAATATATAAATAATATTCTATATGTAGTAGTAGATTTATAATATACAAGGTTTACAATATTAGGAATTTGTTATATAATAGGGCAAGATTTTAAGAAGAAAGGGAGATTTTAATGGACAATAATGTTAACGAAGAAGTAGATATAAATCAATTAATGAAGGTTAGAAGAGAAAAATTAGAAGAGTTAAGAAATGAGGGAAAAGACCCATTTGCAGTAACAAAATATGATAGAACAGAAACTGCAGGACAAATTAAAGCAAACTATGATGAATACGAAGAAAAAGATGTATCAGTTGCAGGTAGAATAATTGCAAAAAGAATAATGGGTAAAGCATCATTCTGTACAATACAAGATAGTGACGAAAAAATACAAAGTTATGTAAGTATAAATGATTTAGGAGAAGAAAGCTATAAAGCATTTAAAACTTATGATATTGGTGACTTTATAGGAATAAAAGGTTTTGTATTTAAAACTAGAACTGGAGAAATATCTGTTCATGCAAAAGAAGTAACATTATTATCTAAATCTTTAAGACCATTACCAGAAAAATTCCATGGTTTAAAAGACCCAGATTTAAGATATAGACAAAGATATGTAGATTTAATTGTAAATCCAGAAGTTAAGAAAACTTTCGAAATAAGAAGCAAAATAGTAAAAGAAATAAGAAATATATTAGATGAAAAGGGATATTTAGAAGTAGATACACCAATGCTTAATACTATTTCTGGTGGTGCAACAGCAAAACCATTTATAACACACCATAATGCATTAAATATAGATATGTATTTAAGAATTGCTACAGAATTAAACTTAAAAAGATTAATCGTTGGTGGGTATGATAAAGTATATGAAATGGGCAGAATATTTAGAAATGAAGGTATGGATATAAGACATAATCCAGAATTTACTTCTATAGAATTATATGCTGCTTACCAAGACTATAATGATATGATGGATATAACAGAAGAATTATTCTCTGAGGTTGCAAAAAGAGTATTAGGTACAACTAAAATAACATATCAAGGGCAAGATATAGATTTAACACCTAAATTTAAAAGAATTACAATGATTGATTCTATCAAAAAGGTAACAGGAATAGATTTTAATAACATAAATACAGACGAAGAAGCAGTTGCTTTAGCAAAAGAAAAAGGAATAGAAATTCCAGATAAAACTAAAGAGACTAGAGGAGACGTTATTAGTTTATTCTTTGATGAATACGTAGAAAAGACTTTAATACAACCAACATTTATATATGATTATCCAGTAGAAATTTCACCACTTGCTAAAAGAAAACAAGCAGATCCAAGACTTACAGAAAGATTTGAAATATTTATTGGTGGAAGAGAATATGGTAATGCTTTCTCAGAATTAAATGATCCAATTGACCAATATGAAAGATTTAAGAAACAAGTAGAAGCAAGAGATGCTGGTGATGACGAAGCAGGTATGATGGACGAAGATTATATTAATGCATTAGAGATTGGTTTACCACCTACAGGAGGATTAGGAATAGGGGTAGATAGATTTGTTATGTTATTAACAGATGCTGCATCAATAAGAGATGTATTATTATTCCCAACGATGAAACCATTAAATTAACAAAGGAGGAAAAGCATGTTTTATTTTCCAGGAGGAAGTAGTTACTTATATATAATATTATTAATAATGGTAATTAGTAATATTATGACAGGTGGAGTAAGTTTATTAGGTTTACTACTAAGCTTGCCAGGAGTTTTAATAGCGATAACATTTCACGAGTTTGCACATGCTTTTGCAGCAGTAAAACTTGGAGATGAAACACCAAAAATGCAAGGTAGATTAAGCTTAAATCCATTATCACATTTGGACCCAATAGGTATTATAATGCTTATATTTGCTCATATTGGTTGGGGTAAACCAGTAGAAATAAACCCAAGAAATTTTAAAGGAAGAATATCTACAAGTGCAGCAGAAGCGATAGTATCAGCAGCAGGACCTATTATGAACTTTATACTATCACTAGTATTTTCGTTAATATTTGCAGCACTCGTAAAATTTGTTCCAGCAATATGGACAATAGCAAATGGTATTGTAGCAACAATAATATTAGATATTATCATTATTAATATCGGTTTAGGAGTATTTAATTTAATACCATTACCACCATTAGATGGTTCAAAGATATTGGCACATTTTTTACCTGTAAATGCAAGAAGATGGTTTATAGAGCATGAGAATATATTTTATATAGCTTTTATAGTAATTTGGTTAACACCAATTGCATCAAGAATTACATCACCTATAATAAATGCTATATTAGAATTTATACTAAATATAGCATTTGCAATATTTGGAATAGGATAATAATTAGGGACGGTCTTAAAATTCCGCTTTTATTGGAATTTTAGAACGGTCCTTTTTTATATAGTAGGAAAGTTCTACTAGTAGGAGAACTTCCTATAGTATAATTATGACAAATATAAGATTTCCTAGGTAAACATAAAAAGATAAGAGGGAAGACTTAGTAATCACTTTACTTAGAAGTAAATTAATGGTATACTTTTAAGCGATAAAAGGAGAAAAAAATGAAAGATATAATAATTTTAGGAATAGAATCAAGTTGTGATGAAACATCTGTAGCAATTGTAAAAAATGGTAGAGAAGTTTTATCAAATGTAATAAATACACAAATAAGTATTCACGAATTATATGGTGGAGTTGTACCAGAAATTGCATCCAGAAATCATGTAGAGAATATTTCACCTGTAATGAAAGAAGCGTTAAAAGAAGCAAATATAAAAATCGATGATGTAGATGGAATTGCATGTACATATGGACCAGGATTAGTAGGAGCGTTATTAGTAGGAGTGTCTTATGCAAAAGCATTAAGTTATGCAGCAAATAAACCACTTATTGGTGTAAATCATATCCAAGGACATATAGCAGCAAACTATATAACATATAAAGACTTAAAACCTCCTTTTTTAACATTACTAATATCAGGAGGAAACACACAACTTGTTTTAGTGAAAGATTATACAAAATTTGAGATATTGGGCAAAACTAGAGATGATGCGGTAGGAGAAGCTTTTGATAAAATAGCAAGGGTTATTGGTCTTGGGTATCCAGGAGGACCTAAGATGGATAAACTAGCACAGGAAGGAATTCCAAATATAGTTTTACCTAAAGTTCATATAGATGGTTTGGACTTTAGTTTTAGTGGATTGAAAACAGCAATCATAAATTTACATCATAAAACACCTGATATAAATAAAGCAAACTTAGCAGCAAGTTTTGAAAAAGATGTCGCAGAAATTTTATTAGATAATACAAGAAAAGCTGTAAAAGAGTCTAATATTAATAAAATAGCATTAGCAGGAGGAGTTTCTGCCAATAGCTATATTAGGAAAGCATTTAAAGAATTAGAAGAAAAAGAAAATATAAAAGTATATTATCCAGAACTTAAATTATGTACAGACAATGCAGCAATGATAGCATCAGCTGGATATTATAATTTCTTAAAAGGTAATTTCTCAGATTTAAAATTAAATGCTGTACCAAATTTAAAATTATAAAAATTAGAAAGAGGATGAAAAATGTCAATCTATGCAATTTCGGACTTGCATTTATCATTTAATGCAGATAAACCAATGGATATATTTGGTTGGCAAGATTATGAAAATAAGATAAAAGAAGATTGGAAAAGTAAAGTAAAAGAAGATGATTTAGTAATCTTAGGTGGAGATTTTTCTTGGTCAATGCAACTTCAAGATACATACAAAGATTTTGAGTTTATTCATAATCTACCAGGGAAAAAACTCTTGTTAAAAGGTAACCACGATTATTGGTGGGGAACTTTAACGAGTATGAGAAAATATATAAATAGTATTGGTTTTATAGATATAGATTTTATATATAATAATAGCTATGAATTTGAAAATAAAATAATTTGTGGAACTAGAGGCTGGAATTTTAGTGGACTTCAAGATGAAGATGAAAAAATATACAATAGGGAAAAACAAAGACTAAAATTATCTTTAGAAGATGGTGTGAACAAATTTGGAAAAGATAAAGATATTATTGCATGCTTACATTATCCACCATTAAAGCTAGATGAAAGCTCAGATTTTGTAAGAATAATGGAAGAATATAATGTAAGGAAATGTATTTATGGGCATTTACATGGCCCTGCACATAAATTTGTAGTAGAAAAAAATCTTGATGGAATAGAATATATTATGACAAGCTGTGATTATACAAACTTCAAATTGCTAAAAATTTATTAATTGTAGGAGGATAAATAATGAAAATATTAAAAGCTGGCACAGTATTAATCAATTTACAAAATAAAGAAATATGTTTGGTATATAATAAAAACGACAAGAGCTATGCATTTCCAAAAGGACATTTAGAAAATGGTGAAACTTTAAAAGAGTGTGCAATAAGAGAAACAGAGGAAGAAACTGGTCACACATGTTCAATAATTAACGAAAAAGAAATTGGAATTTTAAAATATTTAACTCCTGCCGGCGAGAATGTGGAACTTCACTTATATCTGGCAAAAGATACAGGATTAGTTACTAGAGAAATTAATCCTAAAGATAAGGAAGAAACACTATGGGTAAACATAGAAAAAGTTAAAGAAAAAATATTATATCAAGATTTAAATCAATTATGGTTGGACATGAAAAATAAAATAAATAAGTAATATATGTAAAATTATTGTAATATTTCTGCCTAAATGACTTGCAATTCACATAATTTGTGATATAATATGAAAGCACGAAAAAAACGATAAGTATTAAAAATGCGAAAGGGTTGAAAATAAATGAGTATAAAAGTAGAAAAAACAGATAACAAAAATGAATTAAAATTAGAATTTACAGTAGTAGCTGAAAAATTTGAAGATGCAATGAAGAAAGTGTATTTCCAAACAGCTAAATATTTTAATATACCAGGATTTAGAAAAGGTAAAGCACCAATGAAGATAGTAGAAAAATATTATGGAGAAAGTATTTTCTACGAAGATGCTTTTAACGAAATATTAAAAGAAGAATATGATAAAGAATTAAAAGAAAATGATATAACTGCTGTAAGTTATCCAGAATTTGATATCAAACAAATGGAAAAAGGAAAAGACTTAATATTTACAGCTACAGTTCAAGTAAAACCAGAAGTTAAATTAGGAAAATATAAAGGTATAGAACTAAAAAAAGTAGAGTATACTGTAAAAGATGAAGATATAAACCACGAATTAGGACATATGCAAGAAAGAAATTCTAGAATTGTTACAGTAGAAGATAAACCAGTAGAAAAAGGAAATATAGCTGTAATAGATTTCGAAGGATTTGTAGATGAAAAAGCATTCGAAGGTGGAAAAGCAGAAGGGTACGAACTAGAAATAGGAAGTAATACATTTATTCCAGGATTTGAAGATCAAATAGTAGGAATGAAAGCTGGAGAAGAAAAAGATGTTAAAGTTAAATTCCCAGATGAATATTTTTCTAAAGATTTAGCTGGAAAAGATGCTACATTTAAAGTAAAAGTAAACGAAATAAAGAAAAAAGAATTACCAGAATTAGATGATGACTTTGCTAAAGATGTTAGCGAATTTGATACATTAAAAGAATTAAAAGCAAGTATAAAAGAAAAATTAGAAAAAGAAAACGAAGAAAAAGTAAAATTCGAAACACAAGATGCAGCAGTAAAAAATGTTTGTGATAATACAGAAATCGATATTCCATCAGGAATGATAGATTCTGAAATAGATAACATGGTAAATGATATGAAATCAAGATTACAATATCAAGGTTTAACATTAGATAATTACTTAAAAATGGTAGGAAAAACAGAACAAGAATTTAGAAAAGATTATGAAGAACAAGCTAAAGAAGCTGTTAAATCAAGATTAGTAATCGAAGCAATAGTAAAAGCAGAAAAAATAGAAGCAGATGATAAAGATATAACTGCAAAAATAGAAGAAATGGCTAAAAATTATGGTAGAGAAGCAAAAGACTTAGAAGAAAACGAAGCATTAAAGAATTACATAAAAGGAAGTCTAGAAACAGAAAAAGCAATAGAATTTGTAGTAAAAAATGCAAAAATAAAATAGAGTAAAAAAAGGAGTTTAATATTTTAAGTATTAAACTCCTAAATTATTCAATGTGAAAGTAGTTACAGCTGTAAGGAAAGAAGCCTTAAATTATAATTTAATAAAAAAATTTGCATTTATAATAAATATGATATAAAATAATGTAAGTTTTCAAAGGAGGAGTTTTAATATGGATAAAAAAGAATTAAATAGTTTAGTACCATATGTAATAGAACAAACAAGTAGAGGAGAAAGATCATACGATATATTCTCTAGGCTATTAAAAGATAGAATTATATTTCTAGGAGAACAAGTTGATAGTTCATCTGCGAGTGTTGTAATAGCACAAATGTTATTCTTAGAATCAGAAGACCCAGAAAAAGAAATACATTTATACATAAATAGTCCAGGAGGTTCCATAACAGACGGAATGGCTATTGTAGATACAATGAATTATATTTCTTGCCCAGTTTCTACTATTTGTGTAGGTTTAGCTGCAAGCTTTGGTGCAGTATTATTAGCAAATGGTGAAAAAGGAAAAAGATTTGCAACACCAAATTCAGAAATATTAATTCACCAACCATTAATAGGTGGTCAAGGTGGAGGTATTTCTGGTCAAGCAACAGAAATAAAAATATATTCAGATCATATGATGAAAACAAGAGAAAAATTAAATAAATTATTAAGTGAAAAAACAGGTCAACCAATAGAAGTTATTAATAGAGATACAGAAAGAGACAATTATATGACAGCACAAGAAGCATTAGAATATGGTCTTATAGATGGAATTATGGACAAAAGAAGATAAAGGAAGTTGCTAAGGATAACATAAAAAGAAGGAGCGCTTTATTATGCAAAAAAATGATAATAATAAAAATATTAGATGTTCATTTTGTGGTAAAACACAAGATAGTGTAGATAAAATAGTAGCGGGACCAGGAGTATATATTTGTAATGAATGTATACAAGTATGCTCAAATATTATAGAAAATGAATATTATGAAGATGATGAAGATTTATATACAACTGTAGAAGAAGATGTTGTACCTACACCAGAAGAAATAAAAAAAGTTTTAGATGAATATGTAATAGGTCAAGAAGACGCTAAAAAAACCTTATCTGTAGCTGTATATAATCATTATAAAAGAATAAACAATGAAGACGAAAAAAATAATAAAGATGATGTAGAAATAAAGAAAAGCAACATTCTATTATTGGGTCCAACTGGTTCTGGAAAAACATTACTTGCACAAACTTTAGCTAAAATATTAAATGTTCCTTTTGCAATAGCTGATGCAACAACTTTAACTGAGGCTGGCTATGTAGGAGAAGATGTCGAGAATATTTTACTAAAATTAATTCAAGCAGCAGATTATGATATAGAAAAAGCTGAAAGAGGAATTATTTATATAGACGAAATAGATAAAATTTCAAGAAAGTCAGAGAACCCATCTATAACAAGAGATGTAAGTGGAGAAGGTGTTCAACAAGCTTTATTAAAAATTGTCGAAGGAACAACAGCATCAGTTCCACCACAAGGTGGAAGAAAACATCCTCATCAAGAATTAATACAAATAAATACAGAAAATATTTTATTTATTTGTGGTGGTGCGTTTGAAGGGTTAGAAAAGATTATTGATCAAAGAACAGGTAAAAAAGCCATAGGATTTGGTGCTGAAAAGAAAGAAATTGCTAAAAAGAGTCGAACAGAGGTATTTAAAGAATTATTACCACAAGATTTGTTAAAATTTGGATTAATCCCAGAATTTGTAGGAAGATTACCAATTGTAAGTACATTAGAAGAACTAGATAAAGATGCATTAGTTAATATATTAACCAAACCAAAAAATGCATTAGTAAAACAATATAAAAAACTACTAGCTATGGATGGTGTAGAATTAGAATTTACACCAGAAGCAGTAGAAGCAATAGTAGATAAAGCGATAGAGAGAAAAACTGGTGCTAGAGGCTTACGTTCTATTATAGAAGAGATTATGAGAGATATTATGTTTGATATTCCATCTAATCCAAAGATAGAGAAATGTATTTTAACAAAAGAGACTGTAGTAGATTTAGCAAAGCCAGAAATAATAATAAATGAAAATAAAGAACCTAAAAGACAAGTCGTTAAAAGAAGAAAAATTCAGCCAAATGAAATAGAAACTGCTTAAAAACAAAAAATAAAAATAGAAGGAGTAGTATTAATAGATTATATGCTAAAAATCCTTCTATTTTTTTCGTGTATAAGTTGAAAAAAAGATTAAGTTGTGATATATATTGTTTTACAAATAATAGGTGAAAAAGAGAAAAGAAAATGAAGAATATAAAAGATTATAATTTAGACGAACTAAAAAAAGAATTTCAAGAATTAGGAGAAAAACCATATAGGGCAGAACAAGTTTTTATGTGGTTATATAGAGAAAAAGTAAAAGAATTTGATGATATGACGAATATATCAAAAGAGCTAAGACAAAAACTACAAGAAAATTATACAATGTGTAATTATAAGATAGCAAAAAAATTAGTTTCAAAAGATGGAACTAAAAAATATTTATTTGATATATTAGACGGGAATATGATAGAAACAGTTTTAATGGAATACCACCATGGTAAAACATTGTGTGTTTCATCGCAAATTGGTTGCAAAATGGGGTGTAAATTCTGTGCGTCAACAGGAATTCCATTTGTTAGGAATTTAAGCAGTGGAGAGATTGTAGAGCAAATCTTAGCAGTAGAGCAAGAAGAAAATACAAAGATATCAAATATTGTTTTTATGGGAATTGGTGAACCATTTGATAATTTTGATAATGTAATAAATGCTATTGGAATTTTAAATAATCCAAAAGGGTTAAATATAGGTGCTAGACATATAAGTATTTCTACTAGTGGAATTGTACCTAAAATTTATGAGTTGGCAGACAAAAAAATACAATGTACATTATCAATATCATTGCATGCAACAAATGACGATAAAAGATCTGCTATGATGCCAGTTAATAATGCATATTCAATTAAAGAATTAATGGAGGCTTGTAAATATTATATAGAAAAAACAAATAAAAGAATTTCTTTTGAATATGCTTTAGCAAAGGACAATAACGATAATTTAGAAGATGCTAAAGAATTAGTAAAATTATTAAATGGAATGCTTGCACATGTAAATTTAATACCAATTAATAAAATAGAAAATGGAAAATTTGTAAAATCTACAGATAATAATATAATTAGATTTAGAGACTATTTAAATGCACATGGAATTGTAGCAACAATAAGAAGAGAGTTGGGTTCAGACATAGAAGCTGCATGCGGACAATTAAGAAGGAAGACGATAGAAGAAAAACGTTAGAGGTGATAAAATGAAATGTTTTGCTAAGACCGATTTAGGTAAAGCAAGAGAATTAAATGAGGATTCATACTATATTCCAACGGAAGAAAATGAATTAAGAATATATATGTTGGCAGATGGAATGGGCGGATATAATGGAGGAGAAATTGCAAGTAAACTTGCAATAGATTCTGCGAGAAAATATCTAACCAATAATTTTAATACAATACCACATGATAGAATAAATATTGAAGAACTAGTAAGAAGTAGTATGGAATATGCTAATATGGTAGTGTTCGAAAAATCAAAAGAAGACCCAGAATTAGAAGGAATGGGTACAACTTTGGAATTAGTTTTAGGTTATGGGAATAAAATATATATAGGTCATGTTGGAGATAGCAGAATATACAGAGTCAGAAAAAACATTATAAGAAAATTAACAACAGACCATAGTTATGTCGAAAAATTAGTAAAAGAAGGAACAATAACAAGGGAAGAAGCAGAGAATCATCCTAAAAAGAATATGCTTATGAAAGCTTTAGGATGTACTCCTTATGTAGAGCCAGATGTAACAACTAAAGGTTTTCTTAAAGGAGATAAAATTGTATTAACATCAGACGGGTTAACAAACATGGTATCAAACCAAGAAATATATGATATAGTAACAAATGATGTAGAAAATGCTACTACGAAGTTGGTCGAATTAGCAAACAATAGAGGAGGATATGATAACATAACGGTTGTTATTGTATATAATGATTAAGGAGAGATGGAAGAATGGACCTAGAGGGGAAAATATTAGGTAACAGATACGAGATAATAGAGAAAATAGGAAATGGTGGAATGGCAACGGTTTATAAAAGTAAGGACCGTGTTTTGAATAGATATGTAGCAGTAAAAATATTAAGGGATGAATTTACTACAGATGAAGAGTTTATTAAAAGATTTAGGATAGAAGCACAATCAGCAGCAAGTCTTACACATCCAAACATTGTATCTATATTTGATGTAGGTAATGAAGGTAGTTTATATTATATTGTAATGGAATTAATTAAAGGTAAAACATTAAAAGAGATAATTACAGAGGAAAACGGACCTTTACCTTGGAAATGGTCTTTAAATGTAGTAACTCAAATTGCATCAGCATTAGAAACAGCACATAAAAATAATATTGTTCATAGAGATATAAAGCCACATAATATTATAATAACAGAGGACGGAATAGCAAAAGTTACAGATTTTGGAATAGCTAAAGCTGTTTCAAATTCTACAATTACAGCTTTTGGAACAACAATAGGTTCGGTACATTATTTTTCACCGGAGCATGCAAGAGGAGGATATACAGATGCAAAATCTGACTTATATTCTTTAGGCGTTGTAATGTATGAAATGTTAACTGGTAGAGTACCTTTTGATGCAGATACACCTGTATCTGTAGCATTAAAACATATGCAAGAAGAGCCTGTACAACCAAAAGAGTTAAACGATAATATTCCACAAGTTGTAAATGATATTATAATGAAAGCAATGCAAAAGGATGTCAATTTAAGATATCAATCTGCAACAGAAATGCTAAAAGATTTGAATGCGGCCTTAAGAAATCCAGATGATAACTTTGTACATATTGGAAGTAACGTAGGAGCTGCAACCCAAAGAATTTCTACTCAAGAAATAGCAGAAGCAGAAAGAAAAGCAAAAGAAGCTAATAATCCTAAGAATGGAAAGAAACCAAATAAGTTTATAGAATTCGTAAAAAAACATAAAGCATTATCTTTTGTAATAGGAGCAATTATATTATTCTTTGTTGCATTTGGCACTACAATGGGAATTGTGGAATTAGTAAATCCAAAAGATGTACAAATACCAGATTTAGTAAATAAAACTCAAAATGAAGCAGAACAGATTGTAAAAGACTTAAAACTAAAGCTAGTTGTAAAATCAGAGGAATATAATGAGAATGTTGAAGAAGGTAAGATTATATCTCAAGATCCAGCATACCAAGAGAATTATACAATAAAGGAACATAGTGAAATTTCTGTAGTTGTAAGCAAAGGTACCGAAACAGTAGAGGTTCCAGATGTCGTTGGTAAAACAAGAGAAGAGGCAGAAAAACTATTAAAAGATGCTGGACTAGTAGCAGAGATAACCGAAGAAAATGACGAAAAGGTAGAAGCTGGAATAGTATTAAGTCAAGATATAGAAGATGGTGAAACTGTTAATAAAGGAAGTACTGTAAATTTAGTTGTAAGTAAGGGTAGTGGAATTGTAAATGTAGAAGTTCCAAGTCTTGTAGGAAAAACGGAACAAGAAGCAAGAAATTTATTAACAGAAGCTGGATTAAAAGTTAACGTAGTTAATGATGAAGATGAATCTAAAAATGATGGAGTTGTATTAAGACAAAGTAAAGATGCTGGTACAGAAGTACAAGAAGGAACTACAATTACAATTACAGTAAATAAAGTTTCTGAGTCAAAGGAGGCAACATTTACAATTGATGTAAAAGCAATTACAGGAGGTTACGAGGAAGAAACAGGAAATACTACAAGTAGTAATACAGCAAAAACAGTTGATATAACAATTACTGTTGGTGGAACTACTGCTTTCCAACAATCAGGTGTTGATAAAAATCGTACTATAACAGCAAAAGTAAGTGGAAAAGGATCAAAAGAAGTTATTGTAGAATTAAAAAATTCTAAAGGAGAAAGTTATAAAAGATCTACAACATTTAACTTTAACAATTCAACAACATATACATTTGACTAGAAGTTAAACAGATAAAGCATTTTGCTTTATCTGTTTTTGCGTATATAATTAAATTTGAAATTAACATAAAAATATGATAGAATTGATAAGAAAAATTAGGTATTAACCATTTGTAAACAAACCAATAAATAATTTTAGGAGGTAGAATGATGTATATTGCAGAGGCTCGGGCATATAACGAAGGGATAGAGTTTTATCCTAAGAATGGTAAAGTGATTTTTGCTAAGAGATGTAATGGAAAAGTTGTAGTAGAAAGTAGAAACAGTTCTTATTCAGAAAAAAAAGAAAATAGTTTCAAATCAAAAATATTTTTACTATTTTTTTGCGCAGTAAATGTTGTGATTTTTAGTATAATTGGAAAATTAAAAATTCCAAATATAGAAGTCATATTAGTAGCTTTACTTGTTTGGGAAGTAGTTCTGTTTTTCTATATAGAAAGAAACAAAAATAAGAACAATACTCAGTCATTTAAATATCATGCAGCGGAACATAAAGTTTTAAACTATGTAGATAAATATGGGAAAAATGCTGTATTAGATGTAGAAAAAGTTATGAATATGAGCTCAATTTCATTTCGGTGTGGTTCAACTGTTCTTACAGTAGGACTTATATTTGCTACACTATTTCTTGTAGGTAAAGCATTTATTCCTTGGCTGATTTTAAAAATAGTATGGCTTGTGATTTCGGGATATATTGCTTTAAAATTATGGGCAAATGGAAAATGTGATTTTTTGCAAAAATTAGTGGTGCTACCACCAACATATGAAGAGGTTGAAGTAGCAGTAGAAGGAATGAAAGAATATTTAAGATTCGAAGATTAACCGACAATTTGCGATTACAAGACAAAGGAGCAGTGTGAATCTGCTCCTTTGTCGTATATAATATTGATAAATTATTTTATTTTTGATAATATAAAACAGATTAATTAGAAGGTGATAAATATGGAAAATGAATATAAAAGGAAATTTTTTATAGGCTATTCAAATTGTGACAGAAAAGTAAATTTAAGTGTGTTAAATTCGTTATACCTAATACAAGATATGATGACAGAGTATTTTGGATTTCTAAAAAGTGATAATATAATTTTAAAGAGCGAAAATAATGCAATATGGGTACTAGCCAAAACAAAAGTGCACTTTAATAAATATCCAAAATGGAGAGATTTAATTGAAGGAACTGTTTTTACCACAGGAATAAAGCCAATTCGTGTAGAAACCGAAGCACAATTTAAAGATAAAGATAATAATGTATTGTTTTATGCAAATCAAGAAACTTGTGTTATAGATTTAACAGATAGAAAAATAAGAAAAATTAATACAGTTAATTATCCAACAGGTGTTCAAATAAAAGAAGGTATAAACAAAGAAAAATATTTAAGATTAAACACAGAATTTACTGAAGCTGATAAAGTATATGAACAGAAAATACATTCAACAGATATAGATTTTAGTTACCATACAAATAATGTATCATATGTTAAATATATTCTGAATTCATTAAATTCAGATTTTATAGATAGTCATAAGATAACAGACTTTGAGATACATTATATAAATGAGAGTAAAGAGGGACAAAAGTTATCTATTTATAAAAAAATAAAAGATAATGAAATAGAGTTTCTTATAAAAGAAGAAAACAGAGAAATAGCAAGAGCTAATTTAAAATATATAAAAGAATAGGAGAATATTATGGAAAAAATAAGTAATATAGAAAGAAGAAATAATTCAAATAAAAAAATAAAACAATTAGGAATAGCTTGTCTTGAAACTTTACCAGTAATAGAAGATAGTACACAAGTAAGCCTAAAAGATATAGATACAATCTGTAAAAGAGCTATAGCTTGTTTAATATCCACTCAATTAGCTATAGATATATCTGAAAACAATGATTATGATAGTTCTAAGACTTTTTTTCTAAATATGTTAAAACAATATGGCGTTCAAGATAATTTAATAGAAAAAGAAAAAAGAATATTTAATGGAAAATATAGTAAACAAGACGTAATTGATGTTGTATGGTCTTACGAGGCTTATTGGTCATTAGTTTGGACATTAGGGTTAGTAGAGAATATCGATTATCCAAACCAGATTTGCGATTGTGAAAAAGCAATTATGCTAGTTAGCACTTGTAAAACATATGACGATTTTAAATGTAAATGTAAAATAAGAGATATAGAAGAAATTTTAGATATGTTAGATTTATATTATCGTTATGATTGGGCTGTAACTGAAAAAAGAATTAATCCAGATACACTTATAGCAGATTTAAATCCAGATGTAGTTGTTGAACGCAGAAAAGGACTTGAATGGTTAATAGCAAACGAAGAAGATTGGGACGAAATTTCTTTAGATACATAGTATTGAATTAACAGATACATATGATATAATCAATCTATCAAAAAATGGGAGGTTGAAGGAATGAACGAATACAAATTTATTCCAACGCCAGTATTCCGGGACCCAATTTTAAGATATTGGATTTTCTTAAAGGGTAAGATTTTGCCTATTGGTTATCTGGTAGAAGATATTGGCGGAGTTGAAGTAATAGTTTTCAAAAAAGAAAACTTAGCTTTAACAGATGATATTTTCAAAAAATATCTCGAAAGAAGTAGCACAGCTTAGGCTGTGCTACAGCTATTTATAAAAATATTTAAAAAATAAAATAAGTATGGTATAATGGACAAAAAATATGAAAAGGTGAATTATGCAAGGAAAAATAATAAGTAATATTTCAAATTTATATTATATCGAAGCAAATGAAAAAATATATACTTGTAATGCAAGAGGTAAATTAAAAGATGAAGGAATAGTTGTTGGAGATATAGTAGATTTTGACGAGAATGAGAATATAATAGAAAAAATAGAAGAAAGGGATAATTATATTAAAAGACCTAAAATTTCAAATATAACCCAAATAGTGTGTGTGTTATCCGCGAAAAATCCAAAACCAGATTTATTAATGCTAGACAAACAATTAGCATATGCCGAATATGTTGGTATAAAGGCTGCAATTGTAATTAATAAAATAGACTTAGACAAGAAAAGGGTAGAAGAGATAAAAGAAATTTATAAAAATATAGGTTATCCAATAGTAGAAACAAATGCAAAAGAAAAAGAGGGAGTAGATAGCCTAAATAAGCTTTTAGAAAACAATATAAGTGTATTTGCTGGAAATTCAGGAGTCGGAAAATCTACTTTATTAAATAGCATTTTTGGAAAAGAATTAACCAAAGCTGGACTAATAAGTGATAAAAATAAAAAAGGTAAAAATACTACAACAAATATTGCATTATATAAAATTAAAGAAAATGAATATATTGCAGATACACCAGGTTTTTCAACCTTTGATATTTCTGAAATCGAATCCGATAAATTAGCAGAATATTTTAAAGAATTTAAGCAATATATAAAAGATTGTGAGTATATAGGGTGTAGACATATTAAAGAAGAAAACTGTGGAATAAAAAATGCATTGCAAAAAGGAGAAATAACAGAAAGTAGATATCAAAATTTCATAAAAATATATGAGAATTTAAAAGATAAGGAGGAACACAAATGGTAGAGATTTCAGCATCAATATTAGATGCAAAGGAAGATGAAGCAGCAAAAATATTTTATAATTTAGAGGTAGCAAAGATAGATTATTTCCATATAGATGTTATGGATGGAAAATTTGTAGAAAAAAATACTGTAGATAAAATGAATCAGTATTCAAATATATTAAAGCAAATTACTACATTACCATTGGATGTTCATTTAATGGTAGAAGATGTAGAAACATATATAAAATTATACAGTGCAATTGAGCCAAATATGATAACTTTTCATTTAGAGGCAATTAAAGATAAAGAAAAAATCTACGAAATGATTAAATTAGTAAAAGACAACAATTGTAAAGTTGGTATTGCCATTAAACCTAATACAGAAGTAAAGGAAATATATGAATTTTTACCATATATAAATACAGTATTAGTGATGACAGTAGAACCAGGTAAAGGTGGACAAGCTTTAATTCCAGAGACTTTAAGAAAAATTAGAATATTAAAAGAATACTTAAATCAACATAATTTAGATACATATATTGAAGCTGATGGTGGTATAAATCTTGATACAATAGATGAAGTAAAAGAGTCTGGAGTAGATATAGCCGTTGTCGGAAATGGAATATTAAAGACCGAAAATTATAGAACAACTGTAAGTAAATTAAAAAACTAAGCTTATATAAATAGAGAAACGTAGCAATTAATTTGCTACGTTTTCTTCACCTTTTACTTCTTTATGTTTATGTCCATTAAAAAATAAATTATAAATAATAATTCCAAATCCTAAAATAGAAATAAATATTGTTACTACAATTCCTACAAAAGGTATCATCTTTAAAGCACCGATTACAACTGCAATTAATATTGCTAGTAAATATTCTAATGGCATTTTAGAGAATTTTTTGTTATTATAAATTCTTCTAGCTAAAATTGATGCAAATATGTATGGAGAAATTCCAATCATAAATACGTATAACATTAATAATAATAATCCAGCACTAAATCCTATTTGTGCAGCAATAAGTATAATAGATAAAATAGGAATAGCAATTAAAGCAATTAGACCAGCTAAAAATACTTTTCCAAATTTGTGTGATAAACAAGAAGAAGCTTTTTCTAAGCTACTCTCTAAGAAAAATCTATAAAGTAGATATACTAAACTTGCTGCAAATATACTATTTACAATATTTATAACTATGCTCCAAATTGTAGTTCTTGCATTTGATGAGGTTGATGTAGTCAAATGAGTAATTTCTCCACCAACTGCTCCGCTAGGGAATTCTACTTCGTTTTCAGAAACATATGTTAGTTTACCAGTAATAGAACCTTGTACAGAATCTGTAGAGATAATAAATTCTGGTGCATATACATATGCATTTCTTCCTACAGCACCTTGAAGAGACAATTTTGAACTCATTACATATAAATCTCTAAAAGGACCATAGCCTTCAGGTATGTTAAGTTCATTACAAACAGCATATAGTGAAGTTGCTGAAGTATTAAAGTCTATTTTATCCGCTACTATATAAGCGTTTGAATTTATGTAAGAGTGTTCACCAAAAGTAACATTACTTGCGCAAACAAATAGATCTCCATCAACTTCTCCATTTATTGTAACATTCTTTCCAAAGATATAAACATTTCCATCAACGATTTGATTCATATTAATATCATTTCCATATAAATATAAATCATCATCGACTACTGTAGTTGTATTTTCAGAAGAATCTACTGCATATGGTGTTGCTGTTACATCTTCTTGTGTTTCATTTGTATCTGCAAAACATGTAGTGCTAATTGATAATATAATAACTAGAAACAAAGTTATTATAAAGTTTTTTAATTTTTTCATTGGTATACCTCCTAAAATTACTTTAATCAAAATATATATTATGAGTTTTGGTTTGTCAATACAAATTAAATTTTGTGTTCTGATTTATATTTTTTACAGAACTGTTTAATTGTACAAGTGTCACAATTTGGTTTTCTTGCCATACAAGTATTCCTACCATGCCATACAAAAAGATGGTTAATATCTTTTAAATATTCTTTAGGAAATATTTTTAATAAATCTTGTTCGATTTTTGTCGGTTCCTTTTCATTTGAAAGTCCTATCCTATTAGAGATTCTTTTGGCATGTGTATCTACAGCAATACCATTTGCAATACCAAAAGCTTCTAATAATATTACATTAGCACTTTTTCTACCAACACCTGGAAGAGTTATAAGTTCTTCCATAGTATTAGGAACAATTCCATTAAAATCATTCAGAATTTTATTAGCACATGCACGTGCATTTTTAGCTTTATTTTTGTAAAATCCACAAGGATGAATTATCTCTTCTAATTCGTGTATATCACAATTGGCAAAAGCTTCAATTGTTGGATATTTTTTAAACAATGCTGGTGTAGTTAAATTAACTCTTTCATCTGTACATTGTGCTGATAACATTACAGCAATTACTATTTGAAAAGGTGTTTTAAAATCCAAACTACAAGTTGCATCAGGATATGTATTTTTTAAAATTTGTACTAATTCTATAGCATCTTTTTTTCTCATAATTACCCTCCTTTACGACAAATTATATCATAATTATTTATCAACATAAAGTAATCACATGAATAATTATTTTTTCATATTATATATAAAAAAAGGAGGTAATACTTTATGTGTAAAATATTGAAAAAGACTTTGGCTGTAATATTAATAGGTTTAGGAATTGGAATATTATTAGTATTATTACTTCCTTTTGCGGGATGGCTTTTTGTAATAGGTGTTGCAATTATTATAGTTGGAATTATATGGCTTTCTAATTAACAACTATAAATATAGAAAACAATTGAAAAGGAGGAGATAGGAATGACGATTGTTGTAAAGAAAGTTCCAAAATTTTTAAGAGGATTTGTAAAATTGATATTTAGGATTAAGGATTAATACATAAAAATATCGCCAGATTGCTCTGACGATATTTTTAATATTGGTAATATATATCATGAAAAAAGGGTTATTTTATAATAACCCACAAATAGTATATAAACTAAGCTCTTTTAACTTTTCCAGAACGTAAACATTTTGCACATACTTTAATTTTCTTTGGTTGACCATCTACTATAGTTTTTACAGTTCTTAAATTGGGTTTCCAAGTTCTTGAAGCTCTATTACTAACGTGAGAACGTGTTATGCTAAGTTTGTTTCCATGAGATAATGTTTTTTCACAAATTGCACATTTTGCCATGATTTATTGCACCTCCTATTAAGATAATAAATTGACTGTTTATAATCTTACCATATAATAACAAAAAAAACAAGACTTTTTATAAAAAATAGTATATAATATACAAAATTATACTTCAATTAGGAGGTAAAAATGGCTGAGTTAAGCAAAGAAGTACAATATATAAAAGGTGTTGGTCCTAATAGGGTAAAGCTTCTAAATAATCTAAATATTTTTACTTTAAAAGATTTAATTACATACTATCCAAGAGATTATGAAGATAGAAGTAAACCTGTAAAGATAGAAGATTTAGTAGATGGTGAGGAAGCTCTAATTGCAGCGATACCAGTTGCTAGGATGAATGAAACAAGAATAAGAAATAGGAAAATGGTTATATATAAACTTATAGTAGAAGATGAAACAGGAAGATGTTTAATTACATGGTATAACCAAAGCTATTTAAAGAATAAATTTAAGGTTGGAGAAATTTATCACTTTTTTGGTAAAGTAAAAAGAATTCAAAATAGGATAGAAATGGTATCACCTGTTTTTGACGAAGAAACTAAAAATAAAAATACAGGAAAAATAATACCTATATATCCACTAACATACAATTTATCTCAAAATGTGTTAAGAGGAATAATAGAAAATGCAATTACATTAGTTAATAATTCATTACCAGAAACATTACCAAAATACATTTTAGATGAATATAAATTGTTAGGAATAAATGAGTCTATCCATAAAATACACTTTCCAGAGAATTTTGATGAATTTGAAAAGGCAAGAAAAAGGCTAGTATTTGAAGAGTTATTGGGCATGCAACTTGCTCTATTAAATTTGAAGAACAAATATGAAGCAGATACTAATGGTATTCAGTTTGATAAAAATGTAAAGATGTCAGACGTAATTAATGCTCTTCCATTTAAATTAACTAAAGCTCAATTAAGAGTTTTAGAGGAAATAGATAAAGATATGGAAAGCAATAAAAATATGAATAGGCTATTACAAGGAGATGTTGGATCTGGAAAAACAGCAGTTTCAATTATTGCTTCATATAAAGCTGTTAAATGTGGTTATCAAGTAGCAATTATGGCTCCAACAGCAATTCTTGCAAGTCAACATTTAGAAAGTTTTAAAGAAATGTTAGATCAGTTTGGAATTAGATGTGAGCTTTTAATTTCTAGTATAACTAAAAAGAAAAAAGAAGAAATTTTAGAAAAATTAAAAAATGGAGAAATAGATATATTAATAGGTACACATGCTCTACTAGAAGAAAATGTAGTATTTAAGAATTTAGGATTTGTAGTAACAGATGAGCAACACAGATTTGGTGTAAAACAACGTACTACAATAGTAGAAAAAGGGCAAAATCCAGATGTATTAGTTATGACAGCAACTCCTATTCCAAGAACGCTAGCTTTAATTTTATATGGTGATTTGGATATTTCTATAATTGATGAATTACCGCCAAACAGGAAGAAAATTGATACTTTTGCAGTTACAAAAGGAATGGAAGAAAGAGTAAATAACTTTATAAAAAAACAAGTTGATGAAGGTAGACAAGCATATATTGTATGTCCATTAGTAGAAGAAAATGAAGAAATGAATTTAAAATCTGTAACAGCTTTGGCAGAAAAATATAAGAATGAAGTGTTTAAAGACTACAGGGTAGAATATTTACATGGAAAAATGAAAAATAAAGAAAAAGATGAAATTATGGAAAGATTCAAAAATGGAGATATTGATATTCTGATTTCTACTACTGTAATCGAGGTTGGTGTAAATGTTCCAAATGCAAGTTTAATGGTTGTGGAAAATGCGGAAAGATTTGGGCTTGCACAATTGCATCAGCTAAGAGGAAGAGTCGGAAGAGGAGAATACCAATCTTATTGTATTTTAAAATACCAAGGAAATTCAGATGTTATTAGAAAAAGAATGAAGGTAATGACAGATACAAATGATGGATTTATAATTTCAGAAAAAGATTTGGAACTTCGTGGTAGTGGTGAGTTTTTTGGAACAAGACAACATGGACTTCCAGAATTTAAAATTGCAAATCTTTTTGAAGATATGCCAGTATTAAAACAAGTTCAAGCATTAGCAATAAACATAACAGAAGAAGACCCTAAATTAGATTTAGAAAAAAATAAAGAATTACGATTGTTAATTGAAGAGAAATTTAAAAATAGAGTAGAGATATAATTATTTTAGAAGTCCATATTTTATTATGGGCTTTTTATGTGTGAGTATATATATTTATACAGGTTTACAATATTATGTAAATATGTTATAATATAAATTGGAACCAAAAAATTTATACATTCCCAATATATGGGAAGCACAAAAGAAGGGAGCATATTTATGACAGAAAACACAAATGAGAAGAAAGTAGAAGAAAAGAGAAGTCGGTATTCAGCTGTAAGCATAATATTGCGTCAGATGTATGGGACAAGAATGGCAGGGATGCCAGGGTATATATTGCTTCAGGATGTAGTGTATAAGCATCTTGAAGATAAAACCCTAACAATGGATGAGCTTGTCGAATGGGCTTGTAAGCACTTTTCATTTCAAATTAGTGTAGATGATGCGTATGATGAAATACTTCAGGTGGTTACACAAAATTTACCTGAAGCAGAGAATGGTGAGGATAATATAATGTTAATTTTACCAGATGTCTTGGCAGAGGCTACAAACTTGTACGAGAAAAAAATCATCTTCGAAAAGGTAGCGAAAGCAGTCCGTTCCTTGAAAATTCCTGCAATGATTGAGCAGGATGTTATTTCAATCCTATTTGAAATAAAGAGGGGAAAAACAATCGAAGAAGCATTAGAAAAGTTGGCGGACGAGGATGTTTTAGAGTTTGCAGAAGCGCTAAAAATGAAGGAAAAGCGGAGAAAAATAAAAGAGCTAAAGAATACAATTCTTCTAGCATTTCCATCAGAAATGGAAATGCTAGAATTCGCAGAGAATATCGATTAATGCTAGGAGCCTACAGGATATGTTAAATATCTTGTAGGCTTTTGGCATTTATGCAAAATATAAAGAATTAAGTATTAATTTATTGACTTTTATAAATAAAATAAATAAAATAAAGATATAGTTAAAAATATAAAAAAGGATGTAGAAAATGGATGTAAAAATAATATTATCAATTGTAGGAGCATTAATATCACTAGCAGCAGTAGTTTTAATATATAATGCTCGAAAAATTGTAAGAGAAAGATTTAGTTTTGGAGACCAAAACAGCGGAGCGTTAGCTGTAAAAACTATTGGAATGGTCTTATTTTGTGTAGGAATGTTAATAATATTTTTTAATTTAACATAAGAAACGAGGGGGAATTTACAAATGAAACAATTAAGTTCAATTCTATCATTACTTTTTGCAGGATTATTCTGGGTTTTTAGGGTAGTACTTGCATATACAACTGCAACAGGAAAAGATTTAGGATTTCCAGTGCAAAATTTTACAACAGAAGTAATTTTATTATTTGTTGTATTAATATTACTTGTATTTATTTATAAAAGAAATTTAATAGCCGGAATAATTTATTTATTAGTATATGCTGGTTATTTTGGACCACAATTATTTAATGCGATTATGACCGTTGCAACATCTGATGGCTTAGCAGATATTTATACTTATGATACAATAATAGCTTCTACAATAGGTATTGCAGTTGCATTATTTGCATTCCTAAATATATTAGTAGATAAAAATAGAGCAGCACATCCAACAGATAAGAAAACAGATTGGTTTTATAAAGGCGAAAAATATGATAGAAAAATGGATGAAAGAGCAGATAAAAACAATTACAGAACTTTATAATAATATGTCAAGCAAGCTAAATATGATAGCTTGCTTTTTTATGTAAAATAGCATATAATATTGTCGTGTAAAATAGCAGAATACAAGAAGAATTATTAAGAAATTAATTAGAGGTTATAATAAATGTTTAATAAATATGCTATGGAAATTAAAAAATTAAAAAGCTTTAATAAAAATGATATATTAAATGAAAAATTTTTACTAGAAAGTAAAGATAAGATGAAAATTTATTATGCTCCACATAACGAAATTATAAATAAAAAAGCAAAAATATTTATTGTAGGGATTACTCCTGGATGGACGCAAACAGATATTGCATATAAAACAGCAAATAAAGGTTTAATTAATAACCTAGAATATGAAAAAATAAAAATGGAATGCAAGAAAAATTCAAGATTTGCCGGAAGTATGAGAAAAAATTTAGTAGAAATGCTAGATGAGTTGAAATTAAATAAGAAGTTATATATTAATTCTTGTGTAGAACTATTTGAAAATAGAGATGATCTTTTACATACAACTTCTATAATTCCATATCCAGTCTTTATAGACAATAAAAATTATACAGGTTCTAATCCTAAAATATTAGATGATGAATTATTATATTCTTATACAAAAGAATATTTTTATAAAGAAGTAGAGGAGATGAAAGATACATTAATTATACCATTAGGTAAATCTGTGGAGGAAGTCTTAAAGTTTATGATAGAAGAAAATTTAATAAAAAAAGAACAATGTTTATTAGGTTTTCCTCATCCTTCAGGTGCGAATGGACATAGAAAAAGACAGTTTGCAGAAAATAAAGAACAATTATTAGAGAAAATTGATAAATATTTTAATAGCAAAGGAAGTGATAAATTTGAACATTAACTGGTACCCAGGCCATATGGCAAAAACAAAAAGACAAATACAAGAAGACTTAAAATTAATAG
>ERZ780060.17-NODE-17-length-58595-cov-4.914998_pt1 | contig 58595 bp, 76 predicted proteins | sample MGYA00511176_ERZ780060 | MGnify/ENA primary metagenome ERZ780060 (study PRJEB29588, sample SAMEA2148374) | human gut metagenome | biome: human gut; feature: human-associated habitat; material: faeces | place: Denmark | collected 2008/2010 ... | reverse complement strand
TGACCGGTGGGAGGTTTCACGGAAGGAGCGGCACCAGGAGCGCCGGGATTCCATGGCTTCTGCCATGGCGCCGTACCCTCTTTGAGCTGGGCTATCAGATTTTCAGCCACAATCTCATGAAATGGTTTTTTCGCTTTAGCTTCTGCCATGGTCGTTACTCCGCATCAAAAGCACTTTCGTATGCGTCACGCGCATTCAGTGCATCATCTTCGAACGCTCCCGCAAGATCAGCTTCATCCGGGGAAAACTCGGCTACATATCCCGGTGTCATCAGATCGCGATATTTATCCTGTACTGCGTCGTTAACATCAGGGCGAATTACTGCTTTAGTGTCAGTCATATACTGCCTCCACGATTAAGCGCGTTTTACGGGGTTATAGTTCGGACTACCTTTAATATCCGGGTAAGATTCCTTACAGGTGGGATAACCGCTGCAGGACCAGAAGTGACCGGCTTTTTTGGACGGACGGCGAATAAGCCCTTTGCCGCATACCTTGCATTTGTACTTGTCAGAAATTTGCACACCACCGGCGACTTTGATAGCTCCAGCGTTAATTACCTTAATCTGATCGCGTACAAATTTTTCCTGCATCTTCACAAAGGAATCAACGTCACGTTTGCCCTGTTCAATTTCCAGCAACATACGTTCGTTGATTGCTGTCATGACCGGGCTTTTAACCAGTTCTGGCAGAATGGCTATCAGCCCCCTTCCCAGCCTGGTACTAATAATGTCTTTGCCTTTGTTTTCGATAAAGCCACGTTTCTTTAACTCGGCAACGATTGTGGCGCGGGTAGCTGATGTACCGATACCATCACCTTCACGCAGTAATTTTTTCTGCGCCGGGTCTTCAACGTATTTATGAATATTTTCCATTGCGGTGTTGAGCGTACCGTCATTAAAGCGACGTGGTGCTTTAGTTTTGGCATCCTGACGCTGTGCCTGAGCACAAACAATTTCGTCACCATTTTTCATTGATGGAAGAGACTGTTCAGACTCATTTTCTTCGTCTTCATCCTCTCCATCTGAATAAACGTCTTTCCACCCGTTTTTAGTGGTTACGCGGCCACCGGCCCCAAACGTTTCACCATTAACATCAATAATAATTGTCGTCGCTTTATATTCATGCACTGGATAAAACTGAGCCAGGTATGTTCTTACGATGAGGTCGTAAATATTACGTTCTTCTGGCGTAAGCCTCTCAACGTTACCTTTGTGCATCGTTGGAATAATGCCGTGATGCGCTGTAACCTTAGAGTCATCAAAAGTTTTTGATTTGACTTTTGGATCAGCCTTATCGATTAGGGCAGTTATTCCCGGATAAGTAGCCCGAAGAGAATCCAGAATTTGAGGCGCATCTGCGTGTTGAGATTCAGGCAAATAAGAGCTATCAGAACGCGGATAACTGGTAAGTTTATGCGTTTCATAAAGAGACTGACATATAGCCAGCACTTGCTCACCGGAATAACCAAACTTGCTTGAAGCAACACCTGTTATACCGCCAAGAGAATAGGCTTTAGGGTGATATTTTTTCTTAGGCTCTTGCTTATATTCCACAACCTTACCGGTTTTCCCGGTTAAAGCCGCTACTAGCTTGTCGGCTTCTTTTGTGTCAATAAGCCTTCCCTCAGAATCAAGACCAGGCTGATCTTCTCTGGCCTGCCATCCCGCAACAAACGCCCCTTTTTCATGTTTAAAGACAGCTTTGATATTGTGATACGGAATTGGTTTGAAGTTTTCAATTTCAAGATCGCGGGCAACAACAAGCGCCAGCGTTGGTGTCTGAACTCGCCCGACCGTCAACAGAACACGCGAGCCACCACGCGCTGCCGACAACGTGAATCCTCTTGAAAGGTTCATGCCAACCAACCAGTCAGCCCGGCCACGCGCAAGAGCTGCACGTCCAAAATTCACATATTTATCGTTGCTCTCCAGACCTTTCAGTGCCCTGGTAACACTTACCGTATCGTTCGCATTACACCAGTAACGCAGGACCGGTTTAGTGCATCCCATATCATCAAGAATTTCATCAACCAGTAACTGCCCCTCGCGATCCGGGTCGCCAGCATTAACAATAGTGTCAGCCCGCTCTACCAAATGCCGGATGGTTTTCAGCTGTTTCTCAGCATCTTCACGAGGGTTAATAATCCATTTTTCCGGGATAATTGGCAGATCATCTTCTCGCCAGATTTTTTTGCCGCTCTCATTGCGTGGCACATTATCTGGTGTATACACATCCGGTTCGGCCTGCTCATACATATGACCAAAACACCAGGTCACATAGTCACTACCGCACTCAATGTAACCGTCTTTTTTATTTGTTGCGCCTAATATTTCAGCGATGGCTTTTGCAACACTTGGTTTTTCTGCAATGAAAACTCTCATTCTTCACCTCATCGGAACAGATTTAAAGCACTTCATTATAGAAATGACCAGACTCTTTCTTCATTTCTATAACAGCATCAAAGACAGAATGTACTTTCTTGGCATTTTCTGGAAATGCGACAGCAATAATTCTCTTTCCTTTACCTGCTGCATTTCTAATAAAGTTAATAAGCGGTGAGTTATCAACATCATCAGAAAACTCAACAGCATCAAGGATGATGGTTTTTTCTTTAAGGTTTTCGAAATCGAAATCTTTGAAATTTCTATCTGTTAGTGAAACAGGGTAATCCCAAGACTTACTTTCCTTTATCGAGGGAAAATCAAAATAATAGGAGTCTGGAATATTCAATCCATTTATAAAAGTTGATTTTCCACTCCCTGTTTTGCCGACAACAAGAATATTTGCATCAAGTTTTTCGATTATTAATTTAGCATTGTTTTTCATATGTCCAATTCCTTGTCTAATCACCACGTAATCACTGGTAAAACAGCAGAAACGATTTGTTTTCTTGTGACTGCGCCGAAATATCTCCCGTCAAATGATGACGCGCTGCGATCAGTCATCAACAACAGTTCAGAACTACCCAGCGTATATACTTCACGAACGACGGGTAATTTACGCCCGCCCGGATCAGCACTTAACGGCTTGCTGTACGGTAATAACTGTCCGTTGACGTAAACACCATCATCACGAAAAGCAACTTCATCACCTTTAGCCGCTAAAATCCGCTTCATCATCTCGCCATACCCCCCAGGACAAAAGCCGCTGCCGATGTAACCGCGCTTCTGTGCCAGGGAGAAAATAGCCTTCTCAGGCGGGCAGAAAATTACATAGTCGCCCTTTTCTGGCGCTTTCTGGATGATTTTGTACAAGCCAACTGGAATACTTTTCGTGGTATTGATGCGTAACCCGGCGGCATACCCAAGGCCACACACAACTGCACCAATCAATGAGGCTGAAATAACGCCAATTGCAGCGTACCGGGTCACTTTTTTCATATTGCGATAGCCTCATTACTGGCGTCATCATTCGCAGCAGCTGCGGCGCGAATACGGTCGGTAGTTTTTGGCTCAGGTACTGAGGCACGAAGCGAGAAAATTTCATCCTGGAAGAACAACGGCTGTTTTCCATAAATGGCCGGGAACCCTGCTACGTAAACCACCATGTCGCCGCGTTCGGTAATCAGACCTTCTGCATTCTTTTTAGGGCCAGGCATACGCAGGCATTCGTCCACAGTCAGCAGCGGGCGCTGTACTTCCTGCATGGTTTTGGACACGCCACCCAGTATCGCGCTGGCTCGTTTCCCGCTGGTTGTGATCTGCTCTTTGATAACCGTTGTCTGTCCGGTCAGCTTAGAAAGGTGCTCCGCAGTCTCGGTACGGTTAGGTGGGTATGCGTTCTGCACATGGCAGTTCGAGGTGATTGTTTCATCCGGCCCGTAACCTGTCTCACGGCTACGCAGCTGGTTAATATCCTGACAGATGAGGTAGAACTTGATGCCGTAACCCGCAAGGAAGGCCAGCGATTCCTGAATGATTTCGAGTTTACCCAGGCTTGGGAACTCATCGATCATAGCCAGAAGACGATGTTTGTAGGTTTTCTTCGTCTGTACTCTTTTGGTTCCCTGGACAGAAAAACCAAACGCCTGTTTAAAGCGCTGCCACAGCGTAAGGTTGTTATCGACGCGCTCAAACTCCATCTTATCGGCCAGCAGGCGAACAATCATGTTCAGCATGATTCGTACCAGCGGGCGCAGACGAGCTTTATCGTTTGGCTGAGTGACGATGTACAGGGAAACCGGATCGTCATGGTTCATCAGGTCTTTAATTTTAAAATGTGACTCGCTGACGTTACGGGCCACAACCGGATCACGGAAAAGGGCGAGGTAAGATTTTGCAGTAGACAACACGGATCCGGCTTCCTCTTCCGGGCGGTCCATCATGTCTCGGCCAGCTGCACCCACAACCGGATGATTCTCGCCGTTTACGTGGCCGTATTGCGTCATTTCCATCCACAGTTCCCCTGCCTCTCTTTCCGGGTCGGCCATGATGGAATCAACATATGGAAGCGTTGCTGGCGTACCATCATTTTTGTGCTTGTAAAGCACATGGAGGATCACCCCAACTAAAAGCGCCTGTGATGTTTTCTGCCAGTGGTCGTTCAGCCCTTTACCGTCCGGGTCAACTATCAGCGTTGCAAGGTTCTGAACGTCGCCAACTTCGTTTTCAGTACCCACGCGGATTTCATCGAGAGGATTCCAGGCGACGGAACCATTGGCAGCTGCAGGTTCGAATTTCAGACACAGATTCTTAGCGTATTCTTTACGCCAGCCCGCCGTCATCGCCCACAGTTCACCTTTAAGGTCAGCCACAACCGTTGAATGTTTCCAGGAAAGCAAGGTGGGAACAACCAGACCGACACCTTTACCCGAACGGGTAGGCGCATATGTCAGAACGTGCTCCGGGCCGTTGTGACGCAGATACTGCAGCTGGCCGTTTTTGTCTTCCCATGCGCCAACGTAAACCCCTTCATCATTCCCCAGCAGGCCAGCAGCTTTAATATCCTGCTCGTCAGCCCATCTTGCAGAACCATGAAGATATTCATTCGCCTTGGATGAGTTTGCTTTCATCATACTTGTCAGTGCAGTCAGGACCAGACCACCGGCAGCGACCGTCGCCCCCACACTGCCCGCTGCAAAAAACGCATCAGGTAAACGATCATGCCATGCTGAATACCATTTGAAATAGGACCACGGCGCGTAGATGTGATTGAAGTTTGGCCCCAGCAGTTCCTGATAATTAAAGCTGTAAGCAAAATACTGTGTGGCCGCCTGGATACCAGCCGCCAGTGAAGTGATGGCCATCGCCGGGATCAGTTTCCCTTTCGCAGCTTTCTTTTTATTACGGACCTGCGGCCCTACAGCGTTATTAGGCTTTCTCATGAGCGTCCTCCTTTACACCACTCATACCGTAACGGGTAGATGCGAATATAACGGTATGGCCGTAATCGCGAATATCCTGGTTCATGGGGAATGGCGTACCGCTGATAGTGTCTAACGTCAGTGGCGGCGCATCTGAATCAAACAGCGGGCATGTAGCTTTCGCTGCACTATTTTCTTTCATCGACTTCTTCCTTTCGTTGTCCTTACTGAACCGGAAGGGGTCAGTGTGACCGACTCCCCGACTTTGAGATTGCTAAGTCTCCGGGCGGTGTAATCGCTGACAGGCATAACAACAATTTCATCATCCCGTTTTAGCAGGGCTAACGTTTCCAGCCCGCTTTTACGTTGGCCTGCATACTCAAACAGACCTTTATCAGTAGAATTATACCCTCTATGTTTCGGTATATCGAACCCTTTAAGGCGTTTTTGCTCACGTTCATTGATATATTTTTTAGCACTACTCAGCGGTTTCTTAACCTCAGCAGGCGTTGTTATTCCTCCTGCCCCAGCCATATCCCGTCGCAGTTGATCAGCACGTTCGGCTGTTTTGTGCTCCAGCTGGTCAGAAACATTACCCTGCAGTAACACTTCACTTCCTCCGGCGATGCGAACCATACCGAGTTCGGACATTGCTCGCAGACGGTTTTTTGCTGTGGGCGGCGGCTGGCGTCCAGGTCGCGCAACGTTGGGCTTACTATGTCCTCGTTCGCCATTTGGTTCGGCTGCTCGACTTCTCCCTGTACGGGTGTCATCACTCCTTCCTGGCTGGCTTCCTGCTGTAGTAACAGCATCGCCTGAGCCAGTTCGTCTTCCGCTGCTGCTGGTTCCATATCCGTTTCCGGCATCAGCGGAGGTGCTTCGTCCTGTGACTCCTGGCTCATTTGCTCCAGTAGCATTGCCATTGCCGCTTCGTTCTCGTCCTGCATCGGTTCGTTCTGTTCCGGCATATCTTTGTCGTCTTTGCTCATTGTCTTTTTCCTCATTCATTCGGATAAAGTTTTCAATCCGATCTCTGGTTGCGTAAGGGCCGACAAACCAGGATTTTTTTTCGGTGTCCCACATGGCCCCGGCTTGCCGGGCCTTGCCTCTTTGCTCAAAGGGGATGTGGATGTATTCACGTTCGCGGGCCGCTTTTTTAGTCAGAATTTGTCTCAGCTTTTCCAGTTCAGGATCGGCAAATGACACGTTCAGCTCACGCGCAGCGGCTACCGCTACGATGCGTTTTTTAAACTCAAAACTGCCGTTAACGGTGAGTTTGTCTCCGTAACGGTGTTTAGCCATAAGCAGTGCGGCATGAAGACCGTCATCTCCGGCATCGCGGGATACATCCAGACGTTTACCACCGTCACGGATAGCACTCTCTCCCACGCGGTAAATAATCGTCCCTTCCTTCGTTACGCTGTCCGGTTTCAGTCCAGGGATACGGCCATCTTTTTTGACTTTATCGCCATGCAGAATGTTGGCCTCTTTTCGGGCCTGCTGTGCATTCCGCTGGCGTAAAGTTTTCAGCGCTTCATCATCACCACCTGCGGCTTTGAACTGCAGCCAGTCAGCCCATGTACGGCGTTTATGAATGTCATAAGCTGCCTGTCGGTCTTTTTTATAAATGGCATTTGCCCGTTCAAGTTCTTCCCCAAGTGCCTTACTTGCCAGACCATATAAATAGCGTTTATTCACGCCCGGCCCTTTCAGTAACTTGATAGCTGCTCGCTTTAACCGGCCTGACCTTTTGGCGTTTTCAATGAGGCGATCACGTTTAACCTTTGCCAGGCGCAGTGCTTCGTTACGGGCAGCTGTAAGCCGTTGCTGTTCACTCTGGTAGCGCCCGTAAAGAGCTGAGGTACTTGCCCCCTGAGAACCCAGCGGTTTGCCCTCGTAGCGTTTACCACTGCTAATCTGCATAACGGGAACATCACCAAGGTGAACCTGTCGGTTTTCACGCATTGGAGGGGGGCGATCTCCGGGCCGCTTAACGTGTGCAGCTGAACCGAACCGCTGTTTAATCGCTTCCGGGGAAGGTCTGGAAGGTTTCGTGTCGGGTATGGAAGACTCAAACGAGCCTAATTTCTTTTCAAGCGCTGCGCGGGACAGAGAACGATCTACAGAGCTGGCTTTTACAGCAAGGCCATCGGGACCAGTAATAACGAATCCATTCCCTTTCTGGCGTAACTCAAGCCCATTCTGGCGCATTGCCTGATGTAACTCCTGCCAGTTAGCCGCACTCTTTAATTGATCTGCGCACTCCCTCTTTATCCAGCCAAGTAAACTTTCTCTGCCGGAATGCCTTTCCATATCTGCCGCATTATTTTCAGATCGCGTTTTACTTGCCCGGTGATTGTCGCTTTCAAGGCCAAATTCCTTTTCGAGTGCCAGGCATACCGCTGAACGGGTTTTGTAATCGTTGTAGGGGGTATGAATGTTGTGAGTTTGTGGATGGATTTTATTTATAGCGATATGGATATGCACATTATCAGTGTCGTAATGAACAGCACTGACACGCTGATGATCGGCATATCCCATAGCCTCGCAGATACGTTCTTCTGCAGCGTCCAGAACCTCCTGTGACGGTTTCTCTCCAGGACGGAAGGAAATGACAAGGTGATAAGTCTTGTCGCCCTCAGAGCGCGTGTTACGCCGCTGTGTTGGCTCTATATCATAGCGGGCTGCATCAAGAATGTTTTCCTGATGACAGTTCGTAACCTTAATAACGCCCACGCGCTCTTGTTTGCTTTGCGGGTCTTGCAGATACTTTGCAAGCTCAACAAAACTACTTTTCTTAACATTACGCATTGGGATGTGACGCGAAATCACGATGCCCCCTGGATTTTAGCCGCTAAAATCATTTGCTCAGTATCCTGTCCATTACTGTGCGTAGCTCGTTTTGGGTTGACTCAATTTTTCCCAAAAGAGTTTTGATCAGCGATGCGGAAAAATTACGGGTTCTCTCGTCATTGGAAAGCCATAACTTAAGCAATCCACCAAGTCGGCCTAAGTCACCATTTACCCGACTCAGCTCCTGAACCTGTTCAATATCAACCATGGATTCCACTTCATAACCCATTCCAACCTTACGCAGAAATGCCGCTGTACTCAGACCAGCGGCATCTGCGTTGCGCTTAATGATCGCTTCTTCTTCTGGCAGAACTGGCACACGAATGTGCTTGCCATGCTTACGTGTAGTTTTCACTTGTTCCGTCATTTGACCTCACTCGCGGCGGTAGCCGCGTAGCCTCGCAGAGCAGGACTCCCCTTGAGAATCGAAGATGCGAATAAGGGGAGAGTAAAGTTTGATAACCTGTTTACAGGTTAGCTAACTTTACATGTCCTGCCCGGCTTTCGCCGGTGTTTACGCCAAGGAAAGTCTACACAAAGAAAAGTGGAATGTCGTGTTTTTTGCTGCAAAACTGTGGATATAACGAAAAAACGGCGTTACTATGCCGCATACACCGGAAAACCAACGTTTTCCGGGCGGTTTACAACTGTTATCCTGCTCAAATACACACGTAAATACACAGAAATACCTCATAAATACACACGCAGGTTATCGGATGGGAAAAGACTATTTAACTGACCTACAGGAGTGGGTTAAGCAGAAAAAGGGGCTGAACGGCAAGAGTGCAAACAGCGCGAGGGTAGTCTTCCTGGCAATCCGGGAAGACGTCAGAAATGCGATTGAAGCCGGTTACTCTCTTACAACGATATGGGAACACATGCACGAAACTGGTCGTGTTAATACCACATACGAAACTTTTCGTCGGCATGTCCGGCGATACATAGATGAACGAAAACGTGCAGCTGCTGTTAGCGAAAGTACGCCTGCTGGAGCTGCGGTAAAGAAAGAAAGCCAACAAGCCGGTTCGCCACCGAAGAAAGAAACTGTGATCCCGGAGAGAACGCTGGTCAAAAGAGAGCCGCCTGCGAATACCGGCAGTCAGCTGCCATCTTTCAATTTTAATCCTGGAAAAAAGAAGGGGACTAACTAATGCCTACTGCAGACAAAAATAAAAAACAGAGTGAAGCTGAATCAGTGCCGGTACGCCATGCTGTTCACAGCGCCCAGCAAGGAAAAGGTGGTTGTGGTAAATCCGTTAGCACCGCTTTGCTGGGAATGTACAAGATTAGCAAAGGTGAACTGCCGCTGTGCATCGATACCGATCCGCTCAATCCGACATTCTCTAATTATGAAAAACTGAACGTCCGACAGCTGAACATCATGGAAGGTGATGAAATTAATCAGCGCAAACTGGATACCCTCATCCAGTGGATTGATGAAGCCGGTGACAGGGATGTTATTATCGATAACGGCGCACCGTCATTTATTCCGTTATCTAGTTATATGATCAGCCAGCAAATTCCCGCCCTGCTTTACGAAATGGGTAAACAGCTTGTTATTCATATCTCGATTGTGGGGGGCCAGGCACATGATTACACCGTCGAGGGGTTCAAGGCCATGGTGGAGCAGTATCCGTCAGAAACCCGTTTTGTAGTCTGGCTTAACCCGTATTGGGGCGCGGTGGAATCCGATCAGGGAGTGCCATTCGAACAATCAGAAGCGTACCTGATGAATAAAGACAAGGTTGATGCGCTTATCCGTTTGCCTACGCTCAAAAAGGAGTTACACGGCCAGGACTTTGCCGACATGCTGGAAAACTACAAGACCTTCGATGAGGCCATTGAAGATAAGTCATTATCTATCATGGTTCGCCAGCGTCTGAAACAGGTTCGCGCCCTTGTTTTCGAACAGCTTGATTTAGCAACGGTGATCTGATGGATGAGAAGACGGAAGAACTCATTGCGCTCATTGCTAAAAAGCATGGTATAGCACTGGATGAAACCGATCCGATTATGGTCGTTCCTACCCTGCTTCGTTATTTGCTGGATGAAAGCCAGGAGAAACAGGGTGAAATTCTGGATGAGTTTAAATCCGAGCTACAAAGCGCCCTGATGCAATGGGATTACAGCGCTAAGGATAAGGCTGACCGTATCCTTAACGCCGCGCTAAAGGCGAATACGGAAGTAATGGAGCGGGTTTTGACATCTGCCGCCACAGAAACCGCTGTCATAATCAGAAAGGAAGTTCAGGACGAAATCAGAAAATCGCGGTCGCACATAGAAGGGGCAAGAAAACTTGCCATGATGAATATGGCGGCGGCGGTGATCACCTTAATGGCTGCAGCCGTCGCATTCATTGCAACCTTTTACAAGTGACTATTAGCCGCTAACTTTTAGCGGCTAAAAAATCCAGGGAGAATAGTTAAATGAAAAACGTGTCACTGATGGAAGAAACACTGCGAAAAATGAGGAAACATGGTAGCCAAACCGTCGAGGTAACACAGTCTTTGGAAGCCTTTGGCCGTTATAAATCCCGCCCTGCTTTTCAGGACTGGATCTACCGTTTGAAGAAAGGCGAACGCTTACCACGGGGCCGTTACTTTGTAGGCAAAAAACCAGGTCGTCCATTACAGATCATTGACGACTTTTTTTATCGTTGATAACCCTTATTAAAGCCAAGGCCATTTATGGCCCTGTTTTACGCTTTTTCTGTTGTTAATGCTAATGTATGCGTACATTAGCATTAACAACAAAGGGTCTTTGTTTTACTTTTCTCTTGATACCCGGATTTCAGACTGATAGAGCCGTTTTATACGTTCAATTTCGGCAAGCGTTGTTGACCAGTGCCGCCCGGCTTCGTGGCGATATTTTGCGGCTATCTTTTCCACGGACTCCGGGTTGCTGTCGTTGCTGCGGCGCTGCCGCCCCTTCTCACCGAAAATGTCCACAATCAGCCACTGGCTGCCGGTTCTGCCAAACAGTGATTTACACAGACGTTTAACGGCCAGTGGTGTTAAATCTGGGTCGGGATCGTGTGCAACTGTCGCGAAAATGAAACGTAGCATTTCTGAGGTCTTGTAGCGTTTTACCGCTGCTGCCAGACGTGCGGCACGCCGAGGGGCTTCCCAGCGATCGTCACTGTAACCAGTCACTTCGGCCAGGTAATCCCTTTCTAGGTTTTCAGCCGTGTAACAGCGGCCTCCTAAAAACAGTCGCATGGCCTCTTTCGTTTCATTTCTCACGTCTGGAATTCCAATTAATGCTAATGTACGCATACATTAGCATTAACCTATGATCACAACAAGATACCCTGCCGGTCCTGTATAGTGACACCGTAACTAAATTAATTTTAGCGGCTAAAATTGGCGTAAATTGTTTAGCTAAAGACATTGCACTATCGCATTTGATGTAATATATTTTCTTCACGGTCTGGCGAGGTTTAGGCAACCTCCCTGTAAGGCGGGAAAGCGGAATGCAGCCATATGTAGTCAGATCGCGAAGTTTGTTGTAGCGTGCCTTATCGCCAACCGGCCTGAACCCCGTTTATCGGGGTTTCGCTGTTTTTAGGGGGTAGGAATTGTTGCGGAAAAAAATCCCCGCATTACGGGGATTCTGTAGCTGATCAAGTTATTGTTCTTGTAAGGCTCAGACCATTCCCTTTACTTAGTGATGGAGCCTGCTCTCTTTGTAGCTTTTCTTTCTGTTCTTTCGCCTGCTTCCGCATTAGATTCTCATGCGCTCGCTGTGCGGCCCGCATTTCATCCCATCCTTCGGCAAGCTCTGGTTTATCATGCCGCACTTTGGCCGTCGCCAGTTCGTGTATACGCGGGCCATGTAACCCCATCCCGTCATGAATCTCTTTGACAGTTTCCAGTCTGTTCTGCAGGCGACTCAGCAATGACTGTTGTTGTTGTACCTGTGACTGCCATTTTGCCTTCTGGCCGGGCAGAGCCAAAAACCCAGGCTGACGACTCATCATCTGCTGCAGAACCGCCTCCTGCTTGTCTATCAGCGATTCCAGCCGGTTTTCAAGGTTTTCTGCCTGCGTTTCTTTATCCGCTACTGCCGCCTCTACCGCATCCTTATATTCCTGCTCGATATTACCGGCGTCAGTTTGCGAATCCTGCAAATGGGATGGGTCATCGATCAACTGCTGCTGCTCGTCATGCAGCTGCTGTACCTGTTCCTGGATATTTACGGCTTCCGACTCTGCGATAAGATCAGGTTTAATGTCAGGCTGCTGACGAGGGGGGGAGGTATCCCGGACCGCGCCGGGATTTTTAAATGGGGTAGTTGGCTTCATCCGGGACTCCTACGCTATTCGCTATCTGGAGAACTTCCGGCCCTGCTTCTCTGTGGCTGCTGCTACCTGAGCTTTACCGGAAGTCTGGTCATACGAAATACTCTTTTCCGTACCTACTTCTGGCAGTTTATCGAAATTTTGGCGATCATGCTTGAAAATCTGCTTACCTACCTGCTGATATACTGATTGTTTATCTGCGTGTAAAATCGGCCCATTATAAGAGCTGGCTTTATCCGGCCCCTTGGACAGATAAAGCGGGTAAATGCCTGGCTTTATGCTGCCCGCTTTATCAACATTGTCATTTTTCCATTTGCCTGCTTCTTCGCTTTGCAGCACGCGCTGGCCGTTCATGACAAGAACACGCTGTTTGCTCATGTCGGTGTTACTCCTGGTGTTATCGTCAACCGTCTGTGTCGGGATAGGGCTGACTGCTATTTTTATAATGTCAGCAAGCATGGATGAATCTGCGTTGATAACGGCCACGTCACGCGCAAGATACAGTTTTCTCCTTGCATCATCATCTGCTGCCACCATAGACCAGTCCAGGTTCATACCGGCATTTAATGCCAGGTCTGACGTGAACTGTCTCAGCGTCCGGCTGTTTCCTTCCCTGAATGGATGCAAAGCATCCAACTCGCCGTAATAATGCCCTAGACGCTCTGAAAATTTTTCGGGGTCCATTCCATGAAAGAATTGCTCTTTCTCCATGGAGAGAAAAAGTTTACTCAACTCCGGTTCAATGTAGGCTGAATCAGCGTACATCACCTGATTACCCAAACGCTCTTTAACCATCATACCGGTATTTTCCCGGAACTCTCCGGCCCACGGGTAAATGCCGTTAAAAATGCGTTTGTGAGTTTCTTTTAGACGCTGTTTGTCGAAAGGACCAATGATAGGGCTTTCTTCCAGCTGCGATAAGTTAAGCGCTACTGTGTCACGCTCAAACTCTTCAAGCTGTTTTTTATCCCTGATCCCAGCGTTGTTGATAAGGGTATCAGTACCCGGATACAGATACGGGTCTTTTTTGTCGCTCATGCCTGGTGTTGTTTTGCACGTTGAGCATGATATTCGAATATCTCCGCTCTACCCTGCTCGTAAGTAATTTCACCGGCAATGATGCGTTGTTTGATACCTTCATAAAGGGGGGTTCCGCTAGGGTCCATACCTTCCAGCCTCAGACTGGCCTCAGCTTTTTCAAATCCTCTTGCCCTGACTGAACTGTTTGACATGGCCCCTCCGGTTAATTTTTGTTTAGCTATATTATAATATTTTAGCCGCTAAAATCATGCAATACTGCAAATTACTTAAAAAAAAATCCCGCGACTGCGGGATTCTGAGCGGAAATTGATACCTTTTATCCTTCAATAAGGCAAATTATTTTCACGTTTTCGAGATTTAGCTCTTCTTCTACACCAGTTGAATCAAACTTAATCCAGGCAAGCCCTTCTTCACTTGGGCGTTTGGTCAGGATAAGGCGGCCCTGCTCCCCCATGTACTCAACGATAACAATAGCCTTTTTGAATTTATCAGGATCGGTTTCCTTTTCTGGCGTCTTACGGACCTTATCGGTCACATCGTTATCATCGTGGCCGTCCGTATCATCCTCGGCAGCTTCCGAATCGGTACGGCCATTGAAGACGTCAATGGTGTCTGGATCACGCTTGCTGGATTCTTTTTCGTCCAGGAACTCACGGAAAACTTTCACCGCACTACGGGTAATGTCTTCACCCTCGTTCTCTTCAAGCAGTTTTTGAACTTCTTCCGGGTCTTGCTTGTAAGCCGTTACCAGCTCATTAACTACGGTAACATCACGGATTGAGCCTTTATTAAAAGCATCTGCTATACAATCCGGCAGGTCCAGCAACGCTGCGTGTTGGGTTACGAACGCTGGCGACTTGCCAAGCCTTTTAGCAATCTGAGATTTTGATACCCCCTCAGCCAGTTTGCGGCCAATGTGTACGGCAATTTCACGCGCCGTCAGGTCATTACGCTGGATGTTCTCAATGACCTGATCATCGTCGCTATAGTCATTATCGATAAAAGCGGGAATTTGTTTCTTCCCGGCCACTTTACTGGCTCGCCAGCGACGTTCTCCATGGTTAATGATATAGCGCCCCGCTTGCTCCGGGTTCTCGCGAACGGAGACAGGCATTTTCACACCACGCGCTTTAATGGTATCAGCCAGCTCCTTAATGGATTCCTCTGAGAATCCTGGGTTGTCCTGCTTACGCGGTTGTTCAGGATCGGGATCAATCGCATCAACGTCCAGCATCAGTGGTTTACCCTCAGCACCTGCAGACGCATCAAGAAAGTCGGAGAGATCACCAACGGTATCAAGGCCAAGGCCGGAAGAATTTTTTTTAGTCATTATGCAATCTCCATCTTAGTAAAAACATGATCGGCCAGTGCTCTCATTTCCTGGCTGGCTTTACGTGCTGCTGTCTTCTTGATTTTCCAGACAGGGACATGTGAAGCCAGTGCATCAGCAATGCTGCTTCGCAATCCGACAGACACGGGAACCATTAACGTAGGGTAGGCCGTCTGCAGCTCCTGCAGGTGGTTTACATGGCGAGGATTGCGGCCATCTACCTTACTTGGAACCATACCAATAAATTCCAGCTTGCTGTTCATTTTGCGTTTCACCTGGGTGAAGGTGGTCAGCATTTTTTTAATACCCTGAATTGAGTACACCTCAAGCTCGATAGGGCATACCACAAAATCAGCGCTCGCCAGCGCAACGATAAGCGCATTGTTAACCGTAGGCGCAGTATCAATCAGGCAGACGTCAAAGCCACTGTCGGCCAGCTGCTGCAGGTTATGGCGGAACTGCTTCACCATTTCCGGCAGATTTAATTTTTCTACGTTTGCCAGTTGAATATCTGACTCAATGAGAGAAATTCCGCTCTCAGGCATTTGGGTAAAGCGAGTTGGCTCGATCTCGCCCCACATTTCATTCGCTTTAATGCCGGACGAGAACTGTTTCAGGGTAAAAGAGGCGTTGCCCTGGGTATCCATATCGATTACAGCAACCCGCTTGCCTCGTTCTGAAAAATCAAATGCCAGATGAACCAGGGTGGAAGTCTTGCCAACACCACCTTTTTGATTTGCTGTAACCAATACTTTCATAGCCATCGCTATTCTTCCTGTTTACGTTTTGCCTCGTCAGCCCACTTTTTAACAATGAAAGCCTGCCGCTCCGGTAACACTACTTCAATACGCACAAAGCCGTCAGGTACTTCTTGTTTATAGGCATCCCACACTCTGTTAACTGCCTGAGAAACAGCCCCGCGAGAAATATCCAGCGTTTCAACAAAATATTTCTGCGGCCTCCCTTCAACCAGTACGCCGTAAGCGATATCAAGGGTTTGCTTACCAACATTCAGGCTTCGGGTAACTCTTGCAAATACCTCATTAGTCAGGCGTTTTTTTTCACTTTTGTCATCGCCAGTTTTGGCAACGTGCGGGTCATTACTATTAACAGTCGTCATAAATTTACTTCCAAATTCAACGTCTTTGACTGGACGCCTCAATGACACCGCAAACACAGTTTAGCTAAACTAGGTTTGCGGGTCAATCATTTTAGCCGCTAAAATCCATTTTTTAATGGATATAACGAAAAAACCCGGATAACCGGGTTATTTCAGTGCAACACCTTTGATGAAAGCTACTCGTTTTTTCATCTGCGCTCCCCACAGGAATAACATGCCTCCGAGGAGAACAAGAATCCCACTAATCGAAAATCCTGCAGATGAAACAGAGGAAAAGAAACGTGCCTTTTTCAGTTTTCCCTGCGCATAACGGGTAGCCGGTGGGGTAATTGTTTCCTTAAAAGCAGTCATTTCAAGCCCATATCTGACGTCATCAGGGGGATTCTTTAAAGCTGGGTTGCGTTGATAGTCAGCAACAACTTTCCTGATTAGATCGATATCGGGTTTGTTTTCCCTGATGCCGGCCTGCGCTTTTACATACTCAAGTAACCCAGCAGTTTCGGGAGTATGGCCGCTGTTTTTTTCAAGATACGCGACTAGATCTGCGGGCTTATTATCTTTAATAAGCTGCCTGACAAGTTCTGTAGGTGAAGATGAACTATCTTCTGGCGTATCAGTATCAGTAAGTACGCCCGTAACCATCTTAGCTGCAAAGATCATGGGGACGATTGCCAGTACAGGAAGAAATGCCCCTACTCCCTCCCCCTGCATCAGTTTCATCAGACCGAAACCGACAGCAATTATCACCGGAACAGCGATAAATACAGGCGATGAAAGGAAGCCTGATAACGCTGATTCGAATGGCATTGCAGCTGAGAACAGATCACTTCCATTTCCATGACCGGCAGAAGGGATCAATAGTGCCGGTACGTCTATCATAAAATCATTAACACCCGGACTTAACAAACGCGATATGGCATAGCCTATTCCCGCAACGACCAGTGATACCAGCCCCAAGATAAGCAAAACAATACCGCTTCTACGGATAGTGCGGGTACGTTTATCAAGGGCAGATACCTCCTGCCCGATACTGTCAGTCTTAACCATCTTAAACCTCCTGAGTGATCCCTTTTTGAGTCAGTCTGGCCCTGAGATTTTCACGCATGGTTAACACCTGCTTTTCAGTCTCACGAAGTTTTGTCGCACCCTCACGTTGAATCTTAATAACGTCACCGACAGTCTGGATTAGCGTATCCTGTACCTCTTTAAGCGTACTGACGTCGATTACAAGCCGCTGATTAGCGCGCATCGTTTCAACCGCATTCCGGTGCAGTAGTTTTGCGTTACTGCGAAGGAGTTCGTTATTGGCGTTATCAATATCATTCGCCAGGTTAACAGCATTACGCTGACCATTAAGGGAAATAGCCAACAAAAATTGTCTCTTAAAGTTTGGGACCGTTGTTTCTTTAACACTATGAAATTTATCAACAAGATTCTGATTATTCGCCTGGATGATACGAATCATCGGTAGAACCTGCATGGCCGACTGCTGAGATACGATCAAATCTCCGATTCGCTTATCCAGATTAGAAATCAGCGTATCGAGATCGGCTACTTCCTGGAAAGAGGCAGGGTTATTTCCGACACTCGCTCTTAGCTTCTCAGCCTGCAGCTGCAGCTGCGAAAGACGGACCTTGCCTGCGGCAATGTGGACGCCAAGAAGGTGATGTTCTTTTACCACCTCTTCAAACATCTGCTGTAATGCACCGTTATTAGCAGCCAGGCTACGCTGCGTAATAGACACCTCAGATACCAGCGCATCTATCTGCTCGCGGGTAGAATCAAACTGTGCAGCGAAATTCTTACCCCTTGTGCGAATCTTATTGATAATCGGACCGATGACCGGCAGGTTAGAACGGCTTTCCGTCAGGTTAGAAACATTCACGCTGCGGGCCAGGTTGACTACTTCCGTCAGCTTAGAGCCAGCGTCATCCAGATCTTTATTTCTGATCTGTTCCAACAGGCTATCTGCATAAGCTGCAGTATTTTCCGCAACATCACGGCCAAACTGATACACCGTGTCCGGGTTGCTGGCATCAATACGCTCGGCAACAGCCTGAATCTCAGATTCATCTTCCTGGCGTAAACCAAACTTTTCCAGTTCGGTTGCATTAATGACATACGGCGTAATTGCAGTATTGGTGGCAGTTTGATTATTCATTTATCAATCCCCTCTAAACTCTTATGCAGACTTTTCATAAGCGCCTGATGTGCCTGGGTAGCTTTACTGACCATATCCGGGTCCATGTTTGTTGTCGTGATTAGCGACAGGGTATGTTGTCGCCAGACAGGAACCAGGACATTCACGGTTTCGTTGAAACGGTCCAGAATATCAATGCACTGAGCGCGGGTAATTTTCATTTGCGTGACGCTCATTTCATGCGAAGCAAGCAACGTAGCAAGGTTTGCGATTTTCCTGGCAAATCGTTCACGCGGCTTATCAAAGACAATATTCAGGTCGTCGGCTTTCGGTTCTTCTGGTACTTCGCGTAAAAATTCCCTTCCGGCGTCAATGTAAACTTTGAGCCTTTCAATTTCCTGATGATGAATCACCATGAGATCTTCCAGCGCATGAAGCATTTCGTATACGTGCTCCATGAAACTTTTCCCTTCACCAATTAAAGCCTCAACATTCATGCGAGCTTTTTGATAACGAACCTTTTTTTCAAGATGTGTACCTGAGAAACGGGAAAACCATGATGGTTTCCTTGCAATGGTCCGGGGATCGGCCTCAGCCAGCGCATTAACTATTTGGCTTATTGAGCCGGATAATGCGGAGACAGCTGACTTTTCCATAAGCGACGAGTAGCGGTCCATAGCATTAGAAGAAATTTCCGATTCGCCATATCTGCTTATCGCATTTGCATCGCTGAATAAGGTCGGTAAAATGACCTCTTTCAGCCGTTCCTTAGTTGGAACCTCGATATTTCCTGCACCTGTCATAATAGCCTCAGTCTTACATTTTGATTTAGTTTAGCTAAACAAAATGGTTTATACAATCTTTTTAGCCGCTAAAATCGCAACTACACATTAAGTTGCTTATTTATATTGAAACGCAGGTCATCTTCTTTCAGCGCGAACTCGATTTCACAGAGCAGGCTTTCAAGCAGGGTATAAGTCAGCAGGCCGTTATTCTTTGCCATACCGTTAGTGACCAGCTGTTTCACAAATGGAGAAAAAGCACGAATTTTATGAAGATCTGACATATCAAGTTCATCGTTATGCCATTCTCCCTGGAGATAACCTGCAGCCCCTACAGCGCCATACAACATGACACATCCAATCAATGAGAATACTGCGCCAGTCAGTGGACCAAAATCCGTCATGATGGTGTATCCAATAGCAAGGACGAAAACTGCAGGCATACAGAGTGCGCCCAGGGTATTCCAGCCATGTTTCTTAGGGTGGGTAACTGCGTAGTTCTCAACGATAGCGGTGAGTGTGGCGAGATCAGATCTCGCTTGATTGTGTTCTGCGGTAGTTAAAATCTTTGTCATAACGCCCTCCGTGTTTAGCTATACAGGAGTTTAGCTAAACAAAAAGGTGATGACAAGAAATGAGTAAAAAAAAACCGGCTTAGCCGGTTTATCTTTGGATATTCACTAACGACTTAATTTCTTTTTTTTCTTTCGGGCCTGCTCAATCGCTGGTCCTGCTACTTTTTTAAACCAAGCTGGCAGATCGTGAGAAATCAACTTTGTTTTATCTCGATCTGTGCGGAGAAGTAAACGCCGCCTATTATAGCTGTTATCAAATATCCACACCCGGTCGGCCACGGCCATAGCTTTAGGTAGGTTGGTAACAGAACGCTCGTATCGTCTGAAAATGTCATCAATTGGCACATTATGGCCACCAAGGCTTACACGTTGGTTAACACGCGCTACTGACATTCCTACGTCTTTTACCCCCACATAGATTAGGTTGATTTTGTAACCTGCAGCTGCCGCAAGCTGCATCAACTTAATCTCTCCCATACCGGTTAGTGTCGTTTCTACAGCGAAAGTACGTCCATTTTTGAGATTATCTGTACGCTGTAAAAGTGCCTGCTCTCCTGCCTTTCGATTACTTATGCCTTGTTCTCGCGCAATATCATCAGGATTAACAACCTCTATTTTCCCAATGATATGCCGCTTTACTAAGGTAGATTTTCCAGCACCATTAGGCCCAGCAATAACCCACAGTTGGGGACGCATTAAGGCTTAACCTCGACAACTTTTTCCGTGCCAGTCATAAAGCTCACCAGTTCCTTACGGCCATCCGGGTATTCTTTAATAACACATCCTTCTGGCGTATTTCGTTCAGCGTAATAAATAGGAACGCCGCTAAGAAGATTGGCACGGGCTTCTTCACCTGCATCATATTCCAGTTGTCTATCAAAAACGGTAAAGAACCGTGCTTCATCAGATGGTGTCATCTCAGCAAGATGAGATAAATCCATACTCATTATTAAGTCCTCTGTAATTTTCGATTAAAAATCAACCTACATTATACCATTGGAAAACTAAAGCATTCCATCTATGGTGCTTTCGGCCTCCACGTTGCCATGATGTAAGTCAGGGCAGCCAGTACAAGGAAACTGATCACAAACGGCCAGGCTGCAGCAAACGGGCCATCACTCCATTTAAACATCATTTTGAAAAACTGAATGACAACGTTCGCGATCAGCAGGAAGCGAACAGGAATCCATAGAATGACCAGCACCATGTACACCGCACCAATGACACCATGCATGATATTACGCATGGCGCTCCCTGATGTTTGACCGGCAGCATTCTCGACTGGCTGGCCCTGCTGCGGTTTACTGTCCTCTTGACGAGGAAATTTAACGACATTGGTCATACTGGCCTCCTGCTGTATTCAGACACTGAACCGGTTAGCTAGTGTCCTCTGCGATGAAGCGTTAGTGTTGGCTCGCATACGCGCCGAACAGCAAGCTCCATGATTTCTTTACTTATACGTTGATTTTCTTCTGGCGTAAGACATTCAGCACAAATTTGGCCTAATTCAGCCTTTAATGAATTTGCACCAAAAACGCTATGTTTAAGCATGGTGAGACTGCAGCCGCAACGCTTGCAGTGAGTATAGATAAGTGTATTTTTCATCGGAATTCTCCGGCTGCTGACCTGAGTGATTTACCCGGCCTTCACAAACATTATAGGACATTTTGTCCTACTTTGCAATTTTAGCGGCTAAAATTCCTTTCACACCTTCCAGATTTTACCCAATCCTGCATATTCAACCAGGATAGCCCAGGCCGAAAAAGGAATGGGGGTATCACCACCAATCCAGCGCCTGACGGTTCGACTGTCTTTCAGTCCGGTCAGTGTGGCTGCTTTGCTTCCTGTTAGCTCTGCTATCTGCATCAAAGTACGAATTTCTTCTGGCGTCGGACAAACCCATCCCGCACCAAAGGGTAAAAAACATTCTGACCTGATTGAGACAGGGTAGGGTTTAGTTTGCATTCACGATTCACCTGTTTTGTTGTCTTCCAGTAATTTCAGTTGATCAACATTGTAAAAAGTACGAACGCAAGTAGGGTCAAAATCCACTACCTGAGTTCCGCGACGGTTGATTCGATAACGTATAGGCTTATCTTCATGCGCCTCTACGCATCCTGAATCGTATATCGTAACGATTTTTACAATAGTGCCAATATTTTTAGCAAACACCGGATGATGCACACTCACGATTTCACATCGAGCACCAACGTAAAATTCCTTATAGCGCTGAACCGTAATCATCCGATCTTTGTATTCTTTGGGACGTTCCTTTGCCAGCTGCTTGCGCCGTTCGCTTTCGGCCCTCATAGCCTCTCTTTCAGCCTCCCGTTCTCTCTGCATAATAGCTGCAATGCGTTCCTGAGCTGCTACAGACCATTTACGGGCGATAAATGCTTTAGAGGCGGGTAATAAAGCCTCGACCCTAAAAAAGCCGTCAGGGAGCGTTAGAGGCGTTCTGTCAGGGGGTGGAGAAAGGGATTTCAACCAATCAGGCAAAGGCTCAGATGCCAGCCTGTCACGGGAATCAGCAGCGATAAAAGCAGGTTTCTTTCTGGCGTCAATCAGGCTTTGAAATACGCGGGATACGTGTGCATCAACGGTTTCTCCAGGTCTGACATCTGAAAGCTGAACGAAATGCGAACGATACCCTGTTTCAGATACAAAGGGTGCGCCTAAATCAACGGCATGAAACGAGGTGGAAAGATAACCCATCATACATCCGGCTTCGACCTTAACCCTTGCTCGCATACCACTGAAACTTTCGATGATAAAATCACCGTGCTGGCCCCACACAGGAACGCTACCGTCATCAGCACGGCAATACTCACTGATAACATAAGCCGCTTCATGTTCACCGGCATTACACCCAAAGAAGGTTTTACCGTTCATTTTCCAGATACAGGCTTCAAACCGGTAAACAGCATCATGACGCTGTTGCGGATCACCGGTCATACAGGCTTTATTTAAATCAATTAGCGCTGAGTACGCCGCGTCCAGAATGCGATGGTCGTCCGGCAGCTGCTGCGCAATGGCTTCCATTTGATGATCGCGAGAGTCATCGCCAGGATAATTCTTTGCCATAACTCATTCTCCCTGAGAGAAAACCCCTGCAGGGCAGGGGAAATGTCTTCATTTAGTCAATTGCAGCCCGGATTTTTACGTATTCTTCATGTTCACGGGCATAGTCATAAAGTTTGTGATAATAAGCAGCACACCGTTCTGAAAACATCACAGGGAGAGCACTTAACTGGCCTAAAGTGAAAAATGTAACGACAATACCTGCAGCTTCGGCAGATAAAAGGTCATCAAAATAATTACCTGCTACAGTAATTCGATAATTTTCACGGTCAGTCGGAGATAAAAATACACCTCCATTAGACAATTCGAAAAAATCCCATTCACCGCCAGTATAATGAGCTTCAATTTTATCAAGTGCGTGAGATAAATATTGACTGTCATTTTTTGGGCTAAGTTTCCGCATCCAGTTAAAGGCCAAATCTTCTACAGTCATGCAATATTGACCAAAATGTTTTGGTAAAAACATCAAGCGAGTTTCGGGATCGATTATTTTTGTAGCAGTAGTAATAACTTCATTGTTCATCGGAAATCTCCGGTAATTGACCTGAGTGATATACCCGGCCTTCACAAACATAATAGGACATTTTGTCCTAAACATCAAGAGTTAATCACCTCCGTTTATTCCTCATCACCGGGCTGTTGTGACACGCTTCCGTTCAGTGGGTACAGAACATGCACAATCAAGAGCGCACCGGGCCTCTGTAAATGATACGATTGCTAGTAGTTTACGTTCGCATATTGCCGAAAACGCGATCTGTATTTAGGAGAATAGAATGTTTATAGCAATTGGCCTTTTATTATCAGCATTGGCTTATTTCGTAACAGATGAAGGAGTCAGGAGCGTGGCTATAATCATGCTTTGCGCGGTGGTATGGCAGGTTTATATAGCCAAAAAAAAGACCTAATCATAGCTACCCAGTAATTATCTCCAAAAATAAGCCCGCAATTGCGGGCATTAATTCTTTTTCTTTTGGCCGCAAAGCACTCTGACGCCCTGCACGGGTGTTTCTGAGTCAATGAATGGATATTTATATACTGGCTTGAGATCACCATCTCTACCAGTTGAAAATGCAAAGCCATTTAAACATGTATCCCATTTTTCATTTTGTTTATAATGTACAGTATTATCCTCTCCCAAATCATTATTTCCATATAAGAAAATGGGGATTTTAAAATTACCGAACGAAATAACGAGGCTAATTATGCTAATTACTATCGCAATATAGGCTAACCAACGGGAAAGAGAATTTCCCTTGTTAGGATTTTTATCAATTTTGATAGAGGGGTTGATCTCATTTTGATTCATTTTCAAAATCCATTACGTTAAATTTACATGATTTCGTGTGATGCAACAACGATCATATCATATCCCCCGCCACCATAAGATGACTTAAGCTCATCAACTTTTGTCGCAAATATTTCTTTTGTGGGGAGAACATAGCCATTTTCATTAGTAACAAACCCTGGTTCATCTTTACGCCTTGCGATCTCGCTCGGCGGCAACCAAAATCCCCTGTTAGCTTCCGTCACTGCAGCCTCAATTGCTTCTTCTGCAGAACGCACCCCCCAAAATTGTTCAACGCTGCCATTTGATAAAAACACCATAAAATTTTTCATTGTGCTCTCCGGTTAAAAGAGAAGGCCCGCATTGCGGGCCAGTTTGCGAATCAATTCTTTATGAAACGCTGTAACTGCTGCTTGAAATTATATTCAAAATCCGGTTCAAAATCCCATGCCCGCCAGATAAGAAGATTGGTATCTGCTTCGCGAATTTCGACCTGGTGATCATCATACTTGGTTACATTAGCAACTTTAACGGTCACTGTATCGACAAGAGGAGGGAGGTTCTTAAGTACATCTTTCATCGGAATTTTCTCCGGTTGTTGACCTGAGTGACTTACCCGGCCTTCACAAACATTATAGGACATTATGTCCTATAATGCGACGTATTTTATCCTATTTTCAGACAAATTCTGAATAGAGCATCCAGCCAAAAACAATGATACATGCAATATCAAAAAATATAGAGAAGTATAAATAAACCCCCTCAGCTTTAATAATCTTTGTGAAATGCGAGTTAAACAACTCCGTACTTATATTATCCTTTATTTCACTATTCATTTTTTTGGCGTCAACCATTCCAGAAATGGATTTGATTAAATTATGACAACTTGCAACTAATGAAAAAGTAAAAACAAACATAAAAAGATCTTTTTTTGTACCTAAATCATTAAGGTAATATATAAAAATACCAATTAAAGATACGAAAAAAAATGCAGAAATAACCGATTGGATGATACATCGCTTTCTATCCCATACTATAAAATGAGAGAAAGGTTCCTTTTTCCATATTTGTGATTCTTGTAACTCTTTATCAGTATCGTCAGGAAGATCATATTTACCATCTAAAACTTTTTTCAAAAATCGGCTACGTTGAAAAAAATGCAACATTACAGCGAATGTAATGTATGAGATACCTCCTACCAACACTGCGATATTAAGTAATGGAAACGCTGTAAATACAGTCTCAAAAGGTAAGTCTTGTTTCATATAAAATCCGTATTTTTAGGTTCAAAAACCACCCAACATTTTGCGCCGTCATAATCGTTACCACCTTCGGCAATGAAAATATGTTCATTGCAGTCAACGGCCATAGCGCCAGGCTTTTCATGCTGAGGATCACGCAGACAGTTTTTCCAGCCATATACAGAACCATTCCACAGAAGAACAACACCATGATCCGCGTTCTCCGGGTTCTGCCGCCGCCAGCTCCGCACTATTGCTAAATAGTCCATTATCACCCCGCCGCCAGTACATCCTGAATAGGACGAAAATGGTTACTCGCAATAATATTCCGGCTCTCCCAGCGGTCATGAGCAGCCTGCAGGTTAATCCAGAAGTCTTCATCAGTCTGGAACAATACGGCCAGCTGTGAGGCTTCTGCCACGCTCACACGGCGGCTGTTATTGATTATCTGGCCGATAACTTTACGGGACACGCCCATTACCAGCGCCAGCTCTGCCTGGGTGATGTTCAGCGGCTTTAAAAACTCTTCTGAAAGCATTTCGCCTACAGTGGTTGGTTCTGCGGTGATCGTATCCATATTTCCCCCTCCTAGCGGTACTTATGTGGATCGAGATAAATGTCGTAAGCATGGCCATCGCGCCAGCGAAAGATTAGACGCCACTGAATGCTCACCCGAATGCTTGACCATCCAGCGAGATTACCCTGCAAGCGTTCATAATTGTTACCGGGCGGCGAGAACAATGACTTTTCACTGCTGGCAGCGGCCAGAAGAGACAGCTTACGGCGAAGCGGCTTTTCAACGATGGCCGGTATCTGTGCGCTCCGTGTCCCATGCACGTAGAACGTTGCAAGCTCACCGTTCTGGCCGTCCTTAAAGCTACCAATCATTCCAGCGCTCCATCATATTATTGAGTGTTCATTATAGCATCAAATGCGACAAATGCAACCAAATTGGAACACGAAGACACCAATTTGGAACATTTGAAAATGATCTAATAGCGCATAACGATCCTAAGACGATCCCTTTAAAGCCCTTCTTTCTGGCGTAAAACTTTCCTGTCTTATAGCTGCTCAGTATTTCGAAGTGTGCTTAGTATCTTTAGCGAGTATCTAATGCCAGGCAAAGGTACTTTGCCTAGAGCGAAGCGGCCTATGCTCGCGTAGCGAGTGAGTTATTAAGTAGTTACATTATCCGTTAAGGTTTCTGCTTTGGGCCTTATTAAGGCCCGGAGCAGAAATCCTTTAACGGCCAGATACTTCGCACGTTGGTTAGTGAGGCTGCGCCAGAGATTTATCTCTGGCAGAGCGAAGCGGCCTAAGCTCGCGAAGCGAGTGAGTCATTTTGGGGTGAAGACCGCTTGCGGTCGAGGGGCTTGCCCCTGGGGGGATGGGAGGCCGCTTGCGGCCGGGTGGGATTGAGAAGGGGGGTTTCCCCCCTTCGGGGGCGTTTATGGTTAAAAAAAAGGGTTATATAAAGGGTTAAAAAAGAGGTTATAGGTTAAAAGAAGGGTTAAAGGGTTAAAAAATAGGTTTTATGGTTTTGATTTTAAAGGTTTTTTTTAAAACCCGTCTACCTCAAATGTCAATAGTTCCTACTTCAAATGTCAACGATCCCTACCTCAAATGTCAAAAAAGCCTACTTCAAATGTCAATAGTTTCTACCTCAAATGTCATGATTTTCTACCTCAAGTGTCAATAGAAAATTGAGATACTCACAGACTTATCCACAGATATTGTGAATAAAACTAACAGTTTATTTAGCTAAACATAGAATGGTTTAAAAAATGTTCATCTAAACTGCTAATTTTCTGGATCATTGGAACCGATCTACTTCAAGTGTCAATACGCCCTACCTCAAGTGTCAACACAGGACCAATTTGCACACGGTTTATGCACCGCTCAGGCTATTTTCGAAAAGTTTAGCTACCTCATATGTCAATAGCAGATGAATAACTAAGCCTTTGCATCAGCTTCACCTGGTTTCGCATCAGCAGCCCTTACACAAAAAATTGCATCCCCCTGAACCCAGGAGGAACTAACAAGACCACTCTCAGCCAGTTCTGCACACGCATCTTTGGCCTGTTGTTTCCATTTCCAGCCTTGTTCCGTATCGGAGCCGCACATCATTTTGAAGGTTTCGAGTTTGAGCGGAAACGGCTCTTTATGTGAAGCCATATAATCGAATAAGCGGCGGGTTATCGGGGACAGCTTGCGGTATTTTATCCAGATGAACTTTGTGTAGTGATCACCCGCAAACAGATAAACCATTTGTGGTGAGAGTTCTACTTCACAAACGGCTTTCTTGGTGCCACGTTCCACAATGTCAAACTCTTTGATTAAAGACAGCGATTTCAATCGGCCTAATCGTTCGGATGTAACAGCCATCGATGTCGCCTGCAGCCTGGAAAGGCATTCCTCAGCTTTTTTGTAGTAGCGTCCGTTAACAGCCCAGCCTAAGTCCTTACACAACTGGTAAAACGAAAAGTAAATTTTCTCACCTAAAGGATAGTTTTTGGCGTATTCAAGTATTTGTTGCCATACCAGCTCATCATCTTCTGCCCGTAACTCAATACCGGTGTAGGTGATACTGACGTCTTTATTGACGTGATAAATAGCTTTGTTATCACAGGCTTCACGTTTTTTTCTCTTATTCCTTACGGTGAACAGAGCAGACCGCGCGTAATCATTCGGCATAGCCCGCATGTCATCATCCCAAGGAGCGAGATCGAAGAGCGAAAGTTGTGCCTGGCGCAATTCTTCATCTGATTTGTGTATAAGATCATCACGATGAGTTTTCACCAGCGCTTCTTTAACAGAATCGATGGCGCTTTTAGCGGTGCGCTTCATAGCATCTCCCTAGGATGATTGTCGCCGTAAATTATGCCTGTAATCAAAAGGCCCATAGCGGGCCTTTTATTCTATCCCATGTTGCATCAGCAATCAGTTTTCATTACCTGCAGCTGCGGGACTGCTTGCCGGGGATTTTGTATTTAAATACTGGATATTTTCAGCAATGTAATCGATGCCATACACTTTTTGGCCGTTCGATTCATACTGAGTGTTACGCATAGAACCTTCTACAAAGACCTGCGAGCCTTTCCCCAGGAACTTTGCAGCGTTTTCTGCAGCCTTACCCCATACCTTGATACGGAAAAAGTCGGTATATTCCTTGACTTCACCGGTTTCCTGTTCTTTATAGCTCCCGTTAACCGCTATATCGAAAATTGCGATCGGTGTGCTTTTTGCTGTATACCGTAACTCTGTGTCTTTTGTTAGATTTCCGATAAACTGAAAACGATTAAGATTTTTCATATGCAGATCTCTATCTCTGTGACTAGGGAATATAGAGTTTAGCTAAACAATTTGATTCGGTCAACATTTTAGCCGCTAAAATTTACATCGAGGCGTAAGCGTATCGTGTACAACCTAATTTTTTTTACTAACATCCTCAGACTGCTAGAAGAAAGAGGCATGACAAAGCAGGAGCTTTCCCAAAAAGCTGGGGTTTCAATCTCTTTTTTGTCGGACCTAACAAATGGAAAAGCGAACCCATCTTTAAGGGTGATGGAATCCATTGCTAATGCCCTCGATGTAGCCCTTCCCGTTCTCCTTGAAACAACTGATCTTGATGAACACAGCCTTATGCTGATGGCTGATGGAAAACCAGTTAAGAGCCTTCCCCCTGGCTATGTAAGAGTGTCCGTCATACTCTCCGAACAGCAAGCCTTTCGGGTACGTATGTGGAGTGATCAGGCACGCCAGAAGTTAGGGCAGGAAGCAAAGGCAATGCTGGAAATAATGCAGGAAAAGAAAGACAGTTAACGCCAGAAAAGGATGGTTCTGCAGGGATGCAGATTTTAGCCGCTAAAAAACATCTCCTTTCCCCATCTTCGAACCACCAATAATTTCGCTTTAATGCTGGATTAACTCTTGCTTGCAAGTTTATTTCGGTATATCGTTTGCCGTAATTTCTATTGTAAAAGCAGTGTAAAGAAAAAGAGGAATTATGGACGCTGTAGATTCCGTCGATTCAAGAGCGATAGAAAAGCTCAAAAGGGACATGGGGCCAAGTCTGATGGAAGCGTTGGAAGATCCTGAAACGCTGGAAATCATGCTGAACCCGGATGGCAAGTTATGGCGTGAGAAATTCGGTCAGCCTATGTTCTGCATGGGAACAGTGCCTGTACAACGTTCAAAAACCATTCTTCAAACTATCGCGGGCTTTCACAAAAAGATTATCGATCTCAACTCGCCATTTCTTGAATGTGAACTCCCTATTGATGGTTCCCGTTTTGCGGGTCAGCTGCCGCCACTGGTTGCAGGTCCAACCTTTGCTATTCGTAAGAAAGCCTCACGCATTTTCCTTCTGGATGAATATGTAGATAAAGGCGTAATGACCAGGGCGCAGGCTGATTTTATTTGTCGCGCAATTGCCGCGCATAAAAATATTCTGGTTATTGGTGGTACTGGTTCAGGGAAAACAACGCTGTTAAACGCCATCATTGCTGAAATCGTTCGTCAGTTTGCAGACGAGCGTATCTGCATTATCGAAGATACGGGCGAACTGCAGTGCGCCGCGCAGAATTTTGTTCAGTATCACACCACCGTTAACGTCACCATGACAGACATTCTTCGTCTGATCCTGCGTATGCGACCTGACCGTATTTTCGTAGGTGAAACACGCGGCCCGGAAGCCCTCGATATGCTTGACGCCTGGAACACCGGGCATGAGGGCGGCGCGGCCTCACTTCACGCCAACAACACGCTTTCTGCTCTCACGCGTCTGCGTTCACTGATCTCACGTAACCCGTTTGCTCCGCGAGAGATTGAGCCGGTAATTGGCGAAGCGGTCAACGTGATCGTCCAGATTTCTAAAACTTCTGAGGGTCGCCGGATTAAAGAAATCCGCGAGATTCAGGGTTATGAAAACGGGGAATATATTTCCCAGCTCATTGCAGCTTAAAAAATGGAGGACATATCTACCACACACAGCAACGAAACTCAGGCCAACGGGCAGGCCATAAAGCTCAACCTTATTCAAATCGTTCCAGAACAACCTTAGTAAGGGGTTATTTAATGAAAACAGGTCTTTCCCACTTCAACCTCAGCAAACACGCCTTTATTGCATTTTTGGGCGCCATGCTGTTTTTCATGGCAGCTGAACCTGCTCTGGCGTCAAACACATCTGGCGGTGGCCTGCCGTTCGATGACTGGATGACCAACATCCGTACTTCTGTTACAGGACCATTTGCATATACCGCTTCCATTATCGGCCTGGTCGGTGCAGGCGCGATGTTGATCTTCGGCGGTGATATGAACGGGTTCCTTCGTACCCTGATTTTCATCGTTCTTGTTCTTAGCTTCCTGGTTGCGGCTCAAAACACGTTGTCTGCAATCACAGGGCAGGGTGCAGAACTGGCAGCAATGCTGACCAGCTCTAAAACAGGGGGAGTGGCATAACCATGGCATTACGCACGATCCCCATTCGTAGGGCGGCTTCAAGAACGAACCTCTTCATGGGCGGGGACCGTGAATTGGTTATGTTTTCAATCCTGCTGGCAGCGGTCCTTATCTTTACGTCACAAGACTGGATCGCTGCCGGTGTCGGCATCGTGATTTGGGGGGGAGCACTTTTCCTGTTAAGGAAAATGGCTAAATCAGATCCGATGTTACGCCATGTTTATTTGCGTAGCCTCAAATACAGCCAGCCGTATTATGCGCCCCGCGCTACGCCGTTCCGCAAAAATACAGGAACCCAAGGCAAACGTTATGAAAGGGTGAAAAAATGAATACCGCAATTCCTGTCTTAGTTGCGCTGATAGGGCTGATCTTGCTTGGCATGATGCTGGCTTACTATCAGCGTATGGTGAAGGAATATCACCTTAAAAAACATCGCTCGAAGGATGAAGCCTTAGCCGACATGCTGAATTACGCCGCTGTTGTTGATGATGGCGTGATCGTATGTAAGAACGGTTCTTTTATGGCGTCATTCTTTTTTAAAGGTGCAGACAACGCGAGCGCGACCGACCAGGAAAGAGAGCTTGTCTCATTTCGCATTAATAAAGCGATTGGCAGACTCGGCAACGGCTGGATGATGCACGTTGATGCAATGCGTAACCCGGCTCCGTCATACAGTGACCGAAACGCTTCACACTTTCCTGATCGTGTTTCCGCTGCCGTGGATGAAGAACGCCGCCGCCTGTTTGAAAAGCTGGGGCAACTGTATGAAGGGTGCTTTATCGTTACCTTCACCTGGTTCCCGCCAGCGCTGGCAGAAAGCAAATTCACGGAACTGATGTTTGATGACGACCGCGAGTCCTCTACTGATAAAGACGCTACGCTGAATCTCATTGAAAAATTCAAGCATGAAATCAGCATCATTCAGGCGAACCTCTCACAGGCTGTTTCGGTTGAGCGACTGAACGGCGTGAAAATCGAACAGGAAGACGGCTCCGTTGCAACGATGGATCAGCAGCTGGAGTACCTGCAGTATTGCATTACGGGGCTGCAACATCCTATACGTCTGCCAAACAATCCTATTTATCTGGATAGCCTCATTGGTGGTCAGGAGTTTATTCCTGGCATCACGCCACGTATCGGGAAAAACTTCATTCAGGTTGTGGCGATTGAAGGCTACCCCTCTGAATCTTATCCGGGCATTCTCACTAAGCTGGCCGAACAGCCATGTGAATACCGCTGGTCCACGCGCTTTATTTTCCTCGATTCTCACGAAGCCATTTCAAAGCTGACGGCATTCCGCAGGAAGTGGAAACAGAAAGTACGCGGTTTTATGTCTCAGCTGTTCAATACCAATAACGGCTACGTTGATGAAGACGCATTGTCTATGGTCAACGATGCTTCTTCTGCTATTGCAGAGACTAACTCCGGTTTGGTCAGTCAGGGTTATATCACCAGTGTCATTGTCCTGATGAATGAGGACCGCCAGAAGGTCGAAGATGCCGCAGAGTTTATGCGCAAGGCTGTTAACAATACCGGCTTCGCCGCGCGAATTGAAACCGTGAACACGGTGGATGCCTACTTTGGTTCCTTACCGGGCCATGGTGTTGAAAACGTGCGGCGACCACTGGTTAATACCCTTAACCTTGCCGATCTGATGCCAACCAGTACAATCTGGCCGGGCGAAAATAAAGCCCCAAGCCCGATGTTCGAAGTAGGCGCACCGCCATTGACACACTGTGTCACGTCAGGGAATACGCCATTCAGACTTAATCTGCATGTTCGTGACCTCGGCCACGCTTTCATGTTCGGGCCAACTCGTGCAGGTAAATCTACCCATCTGGCGTTAACCGCTATGCAGTGGCGTCGTTACGCTAACTCGCGCATTTTCACTTTCGATAAAGGTCTGTCGATGTTTGCTACCTGCAAGGCCGTAGGCGGGAAGCATTTCACGATTGCCGGTGATGATAACCAGCTGGCATTTGCGCCTTTATCACGACTGGATACTCCTACACGCCGCACATGGGCGATGGAATGGATTGAAGCCATTCTGATCCTGAACGGGGTCAAAGTTGATGCTCCTATGCGAAATGCTATTGCTGACGCCATTAAGAGTATGTCTGAGACTCATTCCAAAACCCTTTCTGAATTTACGGTCACGGTTCAGAACAATGTCGTTCGTGAGGCACTCAAGCAATACACCATTGATGGCAACATGGGTCATCTGCTCGATGCAGAAGAAGATGGTCTTGATATTTCTGACTTCATGACGTTCGAGATTGAACATCTCATGAACATGGATCAGAAATACGCGCTGCCGGTGCTGCTCTATCTTTTCCGTCGCATTGAAGAATCTCTGGATGGTAGTCCTACACTCATCATCCTCGATGAGGCCTGGCTCATGCTGGGTCATCCAGAATTCAGGGGCAAAATCCGCGACTGGCTTAAATCCATGGCTAAGAAAAACTGCTCTGTTCTTATGGCAACTCAGCAGCTTAGTGATGCGGCCAACTCTGGCATTCTCGATGTCATTATTGAGTCAACTGCCTGCCGAATCTTCCTGCCAAACAGCAACGCCCTGCAGGAAGAAGCCATGCCTCTGTATATCAATATGGGGCTTAATCGCCGTCAGATTGAAATCATCGCGTCTGCCGTACCAAAACGCGATTACTACTACGTATCCGAAGAAGGCCGCCGCCTTTATCAGCTCGCGCTGGGGCCACTTGCGCTGGCATTTGCGGGAGCTACTGATCCCGATTCAATCGCTGCAGTTAAACAACTTTCCGAAACATACGGTGATGGCTGGGTTGATGAATGGCTACGCACTAAGGGTCTGGACTTAAATGATTATGAGTATGAGGTCGCTGCATGAAACTTTTTAACAGTAAAAAAAACCCTCAGCCTGATAGCCCTAATCCGTATCTCAATGCACGTCGTTCATGGAACATCCACATGGGCCATGTGCAGCAGTTCGGGGCGCTGGGTATTTTCATTGGTGTAGCGGGTCTGCTTATCGGTCTGGCCGCTGTGGGGGGGATTACTTACATCGGGAGCCAGTCGAAAACTGTCCCGATGGTTTATGAACAGGACAAGGCAGGTAACTACGTCAGCCTGACACGGGCAGACCGTTTGCCGCCAGCGAAGATCGACGACTACCGCACCGCTGTATGGAACTTTATCGATCACATCAGAACGGTTACGCCAGATGGTGAACTACAGCGTAAGTCCGTATTGCGCACCTACGCGTTTTTGTTCCCGGATGATCCCGCCACAACAAAAGCGAATGAATACCTGAATGGTTCGAAAGAACGTAATCCTTTCACCCGTGCAAAAACGGAAATGGTCAGCACTGAGCTGATTTCCGTTCTGCAGCAAACGCCAGATACCTGGCAGGTTGACTGGATTGAGACAACACGTAACCGCGACGGTACGTTAAAAAATCCACCGGTCCGAATGCGAGCACTGGTCAACGTTTATCAGAACACTAATCTGAACGCAAAAATCAACGAAAACAATGATGTGATGAACCCACATCGTATTTTCATTAAAGATTTCAACTGGTCAAAACAACTGTAAATTCGGGGCCGAAACATGAAAAAGTCAATTATCTCAGCGTTAATTTTGAGCTTACCGCTTCTGGCTAATGCGGCTCCCGGTAGTGATCCGCTGGCCGACCAATATTTCTCTAACAATGAGCCATCGCTCACACCACAGGAGCGAGCAGCCATTGGAATAGGTCAGAAATGGCAGACCGGTGCTGGCAGCGTAACCAGTAAGCCATTTGCAGGGCCAGACGGTGCAATCAGTTACGTGTATACAACGGGCCAGACGCAGATTGTCTGCGCCGTACTGCAGCTGTGCGATGTCGCTTTGCAGCCAGGAGAGAACGTCAACAATATTGACGTTGGTGATCCACGCGTAACGGTATCTCCTTCAATCACTGGTTCTGGTGCAGCGCAGCAGCTGCATCTGATCATCAAGCCTCTGGATGTGGGCCTTGATACTTCTTTGGTAGTGACGACTGACCGCCGCACATATCGTATGCGTGTTAAAACCAGCCGCACCAAATTTATGCCGTATGTGTCTTTTACCTACCCGGAAGATGCTCAGGCTAAATGGGATGCCATTCGGACGCGTGAAGCCAAGCAGCTGCGTGACAACACAATTCCTCAAACTGGTGAATACCTGGGGAATCTGGATTTCAACTACAAAATCAGCGGTTCTGCTGGCTGGAAACCGGTACGTGTATATAACGATGGCGTCAAAACCATTATCCAGTTCCCTAAAACGATTTCTTCTGGCGAAACCCCAATCCTTCTGGTTGTGCGTAAAGAAGGCGGGCTGTTCTCTAAAGACGAAACGCAGCAGGTAAACCTGCGTACCCAGGGAGACAGAACTATTGTCGATGGCCTGTTTGACAAGGCATATCTGGTAATTGGCGTCGGTTCGAGCCAGGAAAAAGTAACTATCACAAGGGGCTAATAATGAAAGCAGCAATGAAATTAACCTCTGCTATGGTGCTGGCCGCAAGCCTGTTAATGACTGGCTGTGTCTCTTCGGGTTATGGCAACTATTCAAATGCCAGCATGTTCGCCTCTACGAGCATGGCAGATAACACCGTTGCTCATCTGGCGGCGCTGTATCCTCCGGGACGTACTACGTTCACGATGAAACAGCCTGCCAAAGATCAGTTCGGTTCGGCACTTGTTCAGCGTCTGCGGTCGCGGGGTTATGCCGTTATTGAATTCACGAAAGACGGTAAGCCACAGAGCACCCTGGCAAATTCAGGGACCACTCTTGGTTATGTCGTGAACACCGTCGCGCCTAATCTTTACCAGGTCACAACGTATGTTGGTGGCGTCACATTAAGCCGTGGTTTCGCTCTGGCAACAGACGGCAAAGCATACCCGGCAGGCCCATGGACTCGCGAGGAATAAAGGATGGCTGACCAAGATAAAATGTCCCCCGACGCTTCTCCGGGAGTTGCGAACAAAACCGGTGTACGCCGCGTTAACAAAAGACCTATGTACATTGCTATAGGCTGTGTGGCTGCATTCTGCCTTGTCGTTGCATACGTCGCGAATAAACGTGCTAACCAGGGCGCGTCTGATACGGCAGAAACGACTGTTCAACGTGGCAGCAGCCGTGATACCTCGGCAATGGCAATGGATGTTATGGGAGGCGGTAGTACCGGGCTTATTGAAGCACCGGCAACACCGCCAGAGATTCCGAAACAGGATGATAAAACCAAACCGAGCACAGATTATGCAGCGGTTCCCGTTGCGCCGGTGGCTGATCCAGATCAGCCGCCCGTTCCGCAACGGTCGGAATCGCCACGGCAGAATGATCCAGAAGCAGACCAGATTCGTCGCAATAAAATGCGTGATTTTGTTGAGGCCGTAAAAGCTAAAACGGAAGTGAGTCTGCCTAACCAGCTGGGGCGCTCAACCACTGCAGGTAATACACCGCAAACCCGCGACGAAATGCTGCAGGAAATCGCTAACGTTCGCCGTCAGATGGAACAGAACAATGCTGGCGATGCTACTGCAAGTTATGACGCTCAGGTTCAGAGAATCCGGGCCTCAATGAATGGCGGCGCAGATAACGGCAGCGATACTGGTATGCAGCTGGCATCAGTGGGTGGTGCTTCCGTTTCCCGAAATGACATCAACCAGTTCGGTAAGAAAGGGCAGGGTGACAGATGGTTGCTGGATGAAAAAGTTTCAGCACCACACAGTCAGTATGAACTTCGTGCGGGCTGGGTCATTCCTGGCGTCATGATTAGCGGTATTAACTCTGATCTTCCAGGGCAGATTGTTGGTCAGGTTGCTCAGGACGTTTATGACTCGGCAACAGGCAAATACCTTCTTATCCCTCACGGTACTCGCGTGATAGGTACATATTCAAGCGATGTTGCCTATGGTCAGGAAGGGGTCATGATTGCCTGGCAGCGTCTGGTATTCCCGGACGGAAAAGCTCTTGATTTAGGCTCCATGCCGGGCGCAGACATGGCGGGTTATTCTGGTTTCCGTGATCAGGTTAATAACCATTACTTCCGTATCTTTGGTAACGCTCTGCTGCTGTCAGGTATCACAGCAACAATTGCTTATTCTCAAGATCGCGACCAGAACAATAACAACTCGAATCAGGCTCCGAACATGAGCAGTGAAATGAGTGCAGCGCTGGGTCAGGTATTCGGTCAGGCCATTGCGCAGGTTGTACAGAAAAACCTGAATATCGCGCCTACGCTCGAAATTCGTCCGGGTTATCGCTTCAATATCATGGTCACTAAAGACCTGGCATTCACAAAGCCTTATCAGGCATTTGATTACTAAGAGGACAAGACGATGAGTACACGTTTCGTTTTAGCCGCTAAAAAAGCGTTACTGGCTTCCTTCGTGGCGTCAATCATGGCATTACCGGCGAAAGCCGGTATCCCTGTCATCGATGGTACTAATGTGGTGCAGACCACAATCAGCGCAGTCAATAACGTTCAGGCTGTGGCTAAACAGATCCAGCAGTACCAGACGCAGCTGCAGCAGTATGAAAACATGCTGAAAAATACAGTCGCACCTGCAGCCTATATCTGGGATCAGGCCAATTCGACCATCAACAAATTATTACAGGCGCAGGACACTCTTAATTACTACAAAAATCAGGCCGGGAGTCTCGATTCATATCTGAAACGTTATCAGGATATTAACTATTACAGATCGTCGGCGTGCTTTAACAGTAATGTTGAATGTACTGCGTCTGAAATTAGCGCACTTCGTGAAGCGGAACAGAACAGCTCAGAGGCACGTAAAAAGGCTAATGACGCTGTTTTCAAGGCCATTGACGAACAACAAGACACGCTGCAGAGCGATGCTGACAACCTGGCAGACTTACAAACTCAGGCAACCGGCGCACAAGGGCAAATGGAAGCTATTCAGGCGGCCAACCAGCTTGCAAGCGCGCAGACAAACCAGTTACTGCAAATCCGCTCGCTTCTGGTCGCCCAGCAAAACGCTGCAACAACACTGGCACAGGCTCAGGCCGATAAAGAAGCCCAGCAAGCAGCTGCATCAGAAACTTTCAGGGCTGGGACTTATACCAAAAGTCCGGCTCAATCTTGGTAAGGTGATACTCCTATGAAATACATTATTCCTCTTATTCTGTCAGCGTTCTTTATCACTGCTTGCGACCAAAAGACCGATCCCAGCAAGGTTGATTGCAACAAGTCAGTATCAAAGATGACTGACCAGGAAAAAACGCAATGTGGTAAATCTGGCGAGTTTACAAAAAGCCCCGAAAAGAAATGGTGACAGAATGAAATTCAGGCATCTAATTTATCCTTGCCTATCTGTGTTGCTGATATTAATCAGCACACAGGCACAGGCTGCACCATTAGATAGTGCTGGGTTACTTGATGATATTCTTAACCGCTTTGCAAATGTTGCCAGCACTTGGTCTGGCACCATAGTAAATTACGCGACATGGATCTTTTGGTCATTAGCGGTAATTTCAATGGTATGGACTTTCGCAATGATGGCAATGCAGGGCGAAGGATTATCAGCAGCTCTTGCAGAAGTCGTTCGTTTTTTTGCTGTGTTAGGTTTTTTCTTCTACCTGCTAAAAAACGGCCCGGCAATATCGGTAGATATTCAGGATTCATTACGTCAACTCGCGGCTAATGCTTCTGGATTATCAAAATCATTCTCGCCTTCGGGCATAGTAGATATAGGGTTTGATATTGTTTCGAGAGTCGTAGACCAATCTTCTATTTGGTCCCCGGCAGACTCCACTGTTGGCCTGATTTTAGCCGGTGTTATTCTATGCGTATTAGCACTTGTCGGTGTGAATATGCTTCTCCTGCTGATTACTGGTTGGATTTTAAGTTACGGTGGTATTTTCTTACTCGGTTTTGGGGGTGCTCGCTGGACTTCCGATATTGCCATTACATTCTTCAAAACAGTTTTAGGAATTGCCCTGCAGCTGTTCACCATGGTTCTAATTGTTGGTATTGGAAAATCGTTTATTGACCAGTATTACCAGGCGATGGGCGCTGACGCAGTACAAATGAAATCTATGTTTGTAATGCTTGTAGCCTCAATTGTACTTTTGGTTCTTGTTAATAAAGTTCCTCCTATGGTTGGCAGTATTGTAGGAGGTGCTTCAATGCAAGGAATTGGTGGCTTTGGTGCCGGTGCAATTATTGGGGCCGCAGCTGCAGCCGGAGCCGCAATAGCAACAGCAGGTGCTGCAGCGGCTGCAGGTGCTGCAAGTGCTGCAGGTGGCGCATCAGCACTCAAAGCGGCTTTTGAATCTGCACAAGCGGCGATGGCCGAAGAATCAGGTTCAGGCGGTTCCGGCGGTTCCGGTGCAGGATTTGGCGGCGGTGAAGATACCGGTTCCGTAGATACATCTGGAGGCCAGCCATCAGGCGGTTCCGGTGGTTCGTCTGCAGGAAGCAGTTCAGGTAGCGCCAGCGGAGGAAGTCAGGGATTTGCTTCATCCTTCTCACGAGCTGGCCGCATGGCTTCCCACATGGCGAGTAGTCTGGCTGACGGCATGGCTGCACGCAATGCGGCCAAGCATGACTCAAAAATCAGCGCGGCAAAAGACACTATTGCACAGACTGCAGGTGGTCAACTTGCTTCTCAAATCCGCTCTCAAACAGCTGCCCGTCAGTCTGGCCCGATGGTTTCAGATGACACGGCTATGCAGGGTGCATTCGCGAGTAACGATAACGCCAGCACAAATCAGTTTAGTGGTGACGGCCTGAGTGGAAGCCAGCCAGATACTAACAATGGTTCTGGAGAGTCACAGACTCCACAAGGCAGTGATGAATATGAACAGTTCAAAAACAAACAAAACTTCTAAGGGGTTCGTTATGAAAGCAATACTTTCCGTTCTGGTTTTAGCTGCAAGTTCTGTTGCTATGACAGCCCCGGCTAGAGCCGCAGATCCATGCGAACAGGTGTTATGCCTGTATGGTGTGATGACAACCGGAAATGTCGCAAGCGGGTGTTCAGGGCCGGTTGGTGACTATTTCAATATCATCGAGAAAAAACACGGTTCTTTCCTGCCGGATCACACTTCGCGCAAGCGTAAAAAACAGCTGGATAAGTGCTCATCCGCTGGAAATGATGTAGTTGAAAAAATTAATAACAAGTTTGGCCGCCTGCGCGGGTTGTGATCAAAGGAGAATAATATGCCGTATTTAGATATGCCACCGGCTCAGGTTGAACGTGTAGTTTGCTCAATTACTGCAGCGATAAAATATCAGGTTCCGGCTAACATTATGTTAGCCGTAGCTGAAAAAGAGGGTGGTAGTACCGGACTTGAGAATAAAAATCGCAACTCAAATGGCACATATGATGTGGGCCGTATGCAGTTCAATACGGTTTATTTAAAGGATCTGGAAAAATACGGCATTACAGCGGAGGACGTAGCACAGCCAGGCTGTTATTCATATGATTTGGCTGCGTGGCGTATACGCGGCCATATCAAAAATGATAAAGGCGACATCTGGACAAAAGCTGCAAATTATCATTCAAAAACGCCTCAATTTAACGAGGTCTATCGTGCTGACCTGATAAGAAAAGCAGCTAAATGGCAGACATGGATTGAAGCACGCTTTAATACGTTTGATGCGACAAAGCCTGCCGGAACGACTCCACAGCCGCAACTAGCGGCTGCAGGGGTTACGCCAGAAGAAAGGGCGGGGAAAAGCATTGCGCAGGTTACTGACCTTGCACAAAGCGACACGCACGCTACAGAACCGCCAAAAAATGACGGGACAGCAGCAACACCGTCTACGCCGGATCAACTTATTGGTTTTGCCGCTTCTGTAAAACAAATACCGGTTAAAAGCGTCGCAAAGGCTGACTACCAGCAGCCCGCACAGCAACTACCTGGTCGTTATAACAAGGCTGCAGCGGACGCACTGGCTGCAGTATATGGAAATATCAAACTACGTTGATTTTAGCGGCTAAAACATGCCTTTCAAAAATGTAGAACTCATTAAGTGGGTCGCTTTAATCTTAATGATTGGCGACCATATTAATAAATATTTATTAAATGACACAATCCCCATTCTATATAATGCCGGACGTGTTGTGATGCCTCTTTTTTGCTTTGTTCTGGCGTATAACCTTGCCAGACCAGATTCATACACCTATAGCGTATATTCAAAAGTCTGTCAGCGCCTGATGATATTTGGCCTTCTGGCGACACCTGCGTACATAATGCTGGGTGGTGTAATTGATGGTTGGTGGCCGCTTAATATCCTTTTTACCTTGCAGGCCGTCACCATCATTTGTTATCTCATTGAATTAGGTGAGCATAGGCATCTTCTCTTTGCTTTATTAGTTTTTGCTGGATATGGCGCAATAGTTGAATTTTGGTGGCCTGCGGTGGCTATGGGTGTATGTATCTGGCTATATTATAAGAAGGGAAGGGGAGTGTTTATTCTCCTTGCATTTGTCAGCTGCGTATTACTAACTGTTATTAACCATAATTTTTATGCACTACTGGCAATACCGTTAATTTCCATTATCGGGAATATCCGCTTTAATTTCCCCCGGCTAAAATGGTTTTTTTACGTCTTCTATCCCGCACACCTTTATCTGATTCTGGCTTTACAGCTTTACCTGACTACAAAGGGCTATCTGTTTTTCACATGAGAACGCCCGGACAGCTGGGGATTAACAAATCCACCCCTGGATGATGAGAACCCGGCCCTGTCCGGGCGAGCCATTTTAACACCGGCATTGGTGATGCTGATAGCAGATACAAAAAAGCCCGACTGGTGAGATCGGGCTTTTTGTTTTGGCGCTCTGGCCTAAATGAAACATCCTACATTAGACGATAAAATCTTACGTCGAATGAGCCACAAATGCAAATCGACGCCTAAGCGTGTATGATGTGCCCGTCTATGTTGTTGTAGTAACTCCCTTTCGGCCTAACCGTGCAGGCGGTGAACAGACTTAAAGCCCTGGCCGGAAAACAGGTGGTGCTGTTCTGGTGCTCTGGCCGGAGTGGAACATCCTACATTAGACCGTGGAACTGCTGTGACAGGCAACGTAAGGGCGATCAGCAGCGTTCCTACTCCTTTAAGGAGAAACGGATGATTAACCTGTTAATCATCGTTCTGAGGGCGGCAGCGGCGCTTGTAAACGCGCTGATAGCTATCCTGGAACTGATCCGACAATTCATTGATTAATGAATGCGGAAACGTAATTAAGGGCGGGGAGGGACCATTCCTCGCCCTTTAATAAATAAGTTAAGATTTACCTGGTGCCGTATAGATGACTTTATACACCCGACTAACAGGATGATTCATACACCTTACAAACGTACCGTTATCTTTAAAAGATACTTCCGCATTGTCATATGTATCTTCTCCATCTTTGAGGCGACATATAAACCTTGTGTCTTCACCTCTGAAACTACCGCGCAACTCAATTGAAGATATTTGTTTGGTTCCGGCCAGAAAAGAAGGGTAGCTGTCAGAAAATTTCCAAATGGCCCGTTCAACGAAGAGCGCAAGTGCTACCAGTATTATGATACAGGCTAATATGCGGCCAAACGTTTTAAAATTCATTATTTCCCTTTCCCTACACTCTTTCTTACATTCTCATTCACCCGCGCCTTTTCGAGTTCTTCGACAAAAGCAACACACTGCAGATAATCAAAATTTCTCGTTTTGGCATTGCCTCTAGCCTGCATAGGCTCAGGAATCTTAACGCCGTGCAGCTCGCCTGTATGCTTGATAGCATAAACAAGCTCGGCTTCTGAAACCCGCGCCATACTCGCCAGCATTTTTGTTTGTATACCCGGACCTGATTTCATATCTAATCCCCCTTTAACAAAATTAATGCTGAGAAGTGGTTATACATAAAATTTGAAAGACAACAAAGACGGTCGTTGCGAATCGAGCAGTTGGCCATCGATGCCGGCATTTTCACAAAAACAGGTTTTTCAATAACATACACAACTCAAGGCTAAAGGAAACTTATTCAAATTATATGACGAATTACCGATTTTTATGTTCATACCGGTAACGCCATGGTTCAACAGCGTCTGGTAATGACCAAAGCCCTGTTTTGGCCTGCTTCGCCCTGCTCTCCAGTTCTTCCATAGTCGGACTGGTTGCCTTTCCATGGTAGCGATAGGCCCAAGCTAGGCCACTTTTAACCATTTCAGCATTCACGTAATAAGCCAGACATGCTGGCTGGCATTTTTTCACATAGACCTTCGCCAAGGTGCGTCCATAACGATCGTTACCGGTTGAAGATACAGCAACGCCATCAGCATCTTTTACCAGCTCAGACAATTTCTGTTTGGCTCTCTGGCCGAACGGCTGGCTTTTCTCCGGGGCATCAATATCTACAAGCCGAATTCTTATCAACTGACCATCATCTTTGACTTCAAGGGTATCACCATCCAGTATTCGTGTTACCGTAATCGCTGGCGCTGCTTCGACACATGAGAATAAAGTAGGCAATATCAAGATATTACATAAAATTAATTTCCTCACTAGTCACTTTCCTTATTTCTCAAACCCTCAAAGTAACTTAAGAGTTTATAAATAAAACTTGCACCGTTATAAGCAACTACAAAAATGAACACAAAACCCATTATTATCTTACCTATTACCATAGGTGTTGAAAGATAAATAAAATCGTTAAACTTGGGTATGCCTGTTAAAAACAACAGAAAAACAGAAATGAAAAGGAAGAAACTTATTGCTACTTCCCGCTTAGTTACTTGAGTATTGTTATTTCCCATTGTTATGTCCCTCCAGAATCATATCTTCCCATTTCTCATAGCCCATTTTTTTATCATTTTCTTTTAACCACTGCTCGTACAATTGGTGCTTTGCTGCTTCAACAGCTGTAGCGTCATATACTGGTATACCACCACCGCTACTACTTACAGACTTACTATGATTGGTAGTAACTCCAGAGTTTACTACTGCATTTCTTGAAATTTGTTGTTGCAACTGCATGGTGTGTAAGTTCGTGATGGTTGTAGTTGATGAAAAGGAATAAAACGGTATAGCTATAACCGCAATGAATAATAAATTCGCCTTATTTCGCATTGTGATTTATTCCTTCTTTTTTAAATTTGGCCCATACCGATTTTACAAGGCTGACGCTACATTCACAAAGTTTCGCTGTTTCCGCAATACTCGTCTTCCTTGAACGATACTCAATGATGCGTCTATGGAGCCGTAGATCTGCAGTTCGCCCCTGATACCGGCCTTGCCGTTTAGCCAGCTCGATGCCCTCTTTCTGGCGTTTGCGACGGTTTTCATAATCATCCCTTGCCAGCTGCAGGGCAACTTTGAGTAACATATCCTGAACAGATTCAAGAACGACCTTCGCAACACCGGATTGAGCGTTAGCCAGTTCGGTAAGATCCACAATACCGGGAATGGCGAGTTTCGCGCCCCGCTCTTTTATAGAGTTTATTAACGCCAGCGCACTATCGAGCGGTAAACGACTGATACGATCTATATGTTCTGCAATAACTACTTCGTCTGGCTGCAGATCATTAATCATGCGTTGCAGTTCCGGGCGGTCAGCTCTTGCACCGGACGCCTTTTCTTTATAGACACCGGCAACATAGAATCCATTATTCCTGGCATTTTCAATAATTTCATTTTGCCGGGTCAAATCCTGTTCATCTGTACTAACCCGCAAATACACCCGCGCTATTTTCATTTTTAACCTTTGTGCAAAATTTTATATATCCAGCATCTATAATCAATGATGTTTATTTATAAAAATATGCTTTTCTTTCTTCTTCGCTGGAGAAAAGTAAAAAGTCAGTTCCCGCTGGAATCAGAACAGAATCATGCCTGCCATGAATTGTTTTTTCATCAGGCACGACATACAATGTTTTGTCATAGGTGAAATATTCACAAACTTTCTTTTCAATTGTTAAATCCCATCGCTTAGTTTTTGGTGCGTCTGGTATTTCCACCCCGAAAAATTTAAAATTTTCAACGGACACTATCTTAGCCTTACCAAAGTAGTAGCACTCTCCTTTTTTATCTTTGAATTTAACAATTTGGTCCCCTTCATCAACAATATCGGTTAGGTTTACAATTCTATGATATTGCTCACTTTTTGAATATGCGACGTTGACCAATGAAAACATCATCATAAAAACAACAAAACATCTGTATATTACACTCATTTCATCTAACCCCTTATATTTTAGCGGCTAAAATTAACATTTATCTCGTTGATTATACTGCTGTAATTTTACAGCCCCCTTACCTATTAAACTTTTATCCTTTTCTTTCAATATCAGGAGTTCTTCTCTAATTTCAAATAAATCATTCCATCTGAGCGCATCACATTTTTCCTGTTGCTTTTCTGCAAGTCTTCTTTTGGCGTAATTATCTATGCTTCCAGAATCGGCCAGAAGTGATAGAAAGTCATCACTAATCACACCCATTACAGGGCCATCATTTTTAAAATAGGAATACTCCATCCTTAGCTTGGATAAAGACATTCTCCTGTTCATAATCGAATAAACTGTAAGTAATAGCCCCCAACCAGCAACCATCGAGCACATAAAGCCACTTATCCCCAATTTCCAATACATCATAGCAGCTATCGCGCTAAACGCTGGTATGTAATACCAGCTGGAATAAATTACCTTTTTGTTTTCTTTGTTATAACTTCTGCAATAGTTATCTATTAATTGAAAAACTGGTTCTTGATCTTTCATTTTATATCCCTCGTCATGTTCAATTAAGAAAATGCTTTAAGAATTCACGCCCGCCATTGTTTTCAGGCATCGAATTCACAATGCGCCGGATGGCAGCCTTATGCTGGGGTGTCCTGTTTACAAGATTCATAAGATTGTCATTAACTGTTTTAGTTATATGAAGATAGCCTTTATATTCTTCCGAATTAAATAAACGCCAAAAGAAACCACATTTACGCAGACGCTCTTCACATAATTTTAATGCAGCCAATTGTTTTCTAACTTCCAGCTCTTCATCTGGAATAGCTCCTTCTTCTACGTATTCCCCCGGTTCTGTCAGATAGCGTTCGTCGAGGGGATCATTCAGATATTTGCTGTATGCCATTATTATGCCCCCGCACGCCTGATCAGCTATCAAACCCAAACACCATACGCACTTCGCCATACTCATTTCGAAGCGCTTCTACAGTTTTCAGAAAATCAGAGAACTCTTCTCTGATTTTTACTGTCCAGGATACTTCAATATAACCAGGACGACCTGACAGGTCTGGTCCATAGATAACATCCGCTGACGGCTTTCCGGCACCATTCCATTTTTTATATTCAGCTTCGGCCAAACAGCCCTTCATTGTAATTTCCTGGTCTGGTGCATTGAGGATCTCATCGGCACTCAGCCAGCTTTGTGAATGCTCCCCCGGACCATCCTCGTAACGATAATCTCTCGGCAAATCTCTGTGTTTTGCTATTGGCTGGACGCCATATTCATTTCGTTGGTTGGCTAACCATGCGAAGAACAAATAATTGCGCTCGATGGCGTATTGAGTATGTACCTGCTCCCACTTACCGTTTCTCTTCGCCTCAAACTCCACTTTTACATCAGTACCCATGGTTCATGATTCCTTATTTTTAAAGTAATTTTCATTGGGTGTATCGCCAGTGATCCAGTAGTTGGGATTGATAACCCACGAACGCCGGTCAAAAGCGACAGCCTGACGACAATTGAACAACCAGTACCACCAAGCTGCAATGCGCAGATTGCCCTCGTACAGAATCGGGCCATGAGGAATACCAACGATGTATCTGGCTTTAGGTTTCCTGCTTCCCACTTATCTTCTCCCCTTCCCGCGCAGCTAGTTAACTAAGGTATACCCTAAAAGCCCACTCGTTAAGTGTATGGCTTTTTTACTGCAAATACAGTTTAAACTGGCTAGGGCAATCAAGGCAACTTAAAAAAGCCATTAATGTGATAAAAATGAAATGACATCACTTTTTAATGTGGTAGCATCGTTGAATGTTAAATCATTCAATAGGAGTGAAATGATGGATCTAACACAGATTTCATTGCGAACGTCGAGAGATCAAGTCGAGCGTATCAAAACCTATGCTAAAGCAAGCAACCTGTCAGTTAACGCTTTCCTGGTTAACCTGATAGAGAACTCACTAAACAATATTGCTAATGATGGAACACAGAGCGAACTTACACGGCTTGTAGCTGAACCGGTCAAAACGCTTTCAAGGCTTCATCACAAAATTAGCGATCCCTGGAATACAAATGAACCAGCTGATCTGACTCCTGCTGAAATAGCTTTTTTGACAGATGCGGCCAGGAAGCAACTGGATAGCAAACATTTGGCTGGGCCTGATTACTTTGCAATCCGTGATCGCATCGATAATACCCTAATAGAAAGCAGTCTTAGCTATTATCAGGATCTGTTCGGCTTTGCACATCGCTTCTATATTCGTGATGAAGAATCCAGAAGGACGTTTGCAACCGAACATGCGCCGGTAGGTATCCAATCCGTCGATTATTGTTTTACAGTCGGGAACAAGACCTTTACGGTTATTGTCCGTGGTAATGACAGTAATTCGTTCGATACGCCAGAGGATAACCGCCCTCCCGTTCTGGCGTTTACCTGTGAAACCGCACAATTTGATACCCGCCATGATTGGGATACTTTCATTGCACTGGTGAGGCTCATGAACGCAGTACATAATGGTGAAGAATCTAAATGCCACGCCGGTACGCATACCCGCCTTGGCCGCCGTATGGATAGCGAAAAACCATGGTCACTTTTCTTAGGGAGACTGCAGCTGCTGCTGAAAGATAGCGAGCTAAAGGATATGGCTGTAGAATTTCATAAACTTGTTAATGGTGATGCGGCCAACATCATTAAACAAATGCGTTTACTTTACGGTGAGGGCTAATCATGACTGAGGATAAATATCAATTTATCAAAAATGCAATATTGACATCATTCAAGCGCTTAATATTTGTCGCCGTTGTCTATCTTTGTATTTCAAATTTTTCATATCCTGTAACTGAACTAGGAAGCCAGATTTTTTCTGGCGTTACTACAGCGTGTATTCTTGGTTTATTATTTGCTTTAATACATACTTATATGTACTCGCAGGCAACCCTATTTCCTGTTACCGTTTGGGGAATAACTACAGTTATAATTATCGGATTTATTGCAGGAAAATTTCTTGATCCTGCCATCGAAAACCCTATTGCAGCACTGGTCGTTATCATTTCCATTTTTGCTTTCTGGATAGTATACAGATTATCGTTACAAGGCTCACAACAAACTTCATCGTCGATGGTAGTCGCATCAGGAACCGCTGTGTTTCGCAAGCAAGAACCTCTTGCTCGTAAGCCCACTGAACAAGATCGTAATACTATAGCTGCTCACGAAGCAGGACATGCAATGATTTATGCAGCCTTGGGCAATCTCCCCGATGATTTCCATGTCAGGATTAAAAAAGAGACAGACAGCACTAATTCTTTAGGTTATGTTTCCGGTCTTCGGGACGAACACACTCTTAATTATAAAATTGAGACTGAGTGGTTTATGCTTGTTTTACTGGCAGGAAAAATGGGTGAAATAAACGCCAACAAAAACGAATCATTAGGCGCAATAAATGACATGAGACAATGGTTAGATTTAGCCACTCAGTATCTTTCAAATCAGTATAAAGGGATTTTCTATACATCCCCATCTAATGATATTGAACTGACAAGCAATAAAGAAGAAATTCAAAAGCTAAAACGCGAACAAAACATTATGCTTGAGGAATTTTTCACATTAAATGTTGATGTTCATAAAGAGCTGACAACTGAACTCCTTGAGAAAGGTCTTTTAAGACGCGAGCAATTACTTCCTTTTTTATTGAAAGTTAAATTTCCCGAAAATTTTCCATTATTGCCACATCTTGTAAGAGGTAATAAATGAAAATAATTGCTCTTATTTTTTGTATTTTCCCTGTAACTTCTTTTGCTTCAAGCGAAAATTTAGATCACGTTTTTATTAAGGCATTCCAGGCTGCAATGGCTTCATCATTATGTACAGATGTAGCGAATATAACTAAAGATACCCAGCCTGAAAAAGAGCTTGAGCCTCTTATAAAAATATGTGCAGAGAAGGGGGAACAGAGTCGCGCCATTCTTGATGCTTACACCAATGCAGAACACACTTAAGTAGTGAGTAGAAAAATCAAAACAATCATGATACTGTATATATAAACAGTGTGCGCCGGGAGACCGGTAAAGATCAAGGGGTGAAAGTCCCCGACCATTGAAGGACCAGCAATCCACAGGGTCCCCGAGTCATGCGTTGTATACCGTGAGGTATGGGGCGAAGCGTTGACAGGGGTGTTGACAGGCCAGCCATTGAGCCACGAAATGTATATTAAATTCCCGGGTGCCGACGTTGTACTGTTTACGGAAGGCAACATCATAGGGTGCGTTACTGCGAGTGCCATATGGACCCGGCGGGGTCTGAGACCCTGGCATGTCAATACGATCTTTACGCGGGAACCGGGAGATCTCCCCTCTGACCATCTGCCAGTGCCGGAGATGGCCCGCACCGGGAAGGCGAGGAGCCGAAGCCGGTGATGTACGGAGAGGAGAAGTCGGACTTGCTCATAGTAGCTGCGAAGCTGGCGAACAATCCGCAAGGAGCGGAGTCAGTGGAGCGAAGGAGCGGGGCCAAGGGAAACGCGGAACAGCCACACATGCGCCGGACGCAGAGCCGGGAAAGTATGTCACAGAGGCTGTCACGCGTGCGGGAAGCTGCGAAGCAGCGGAAGAAAGAACGGTTTACCGCATTGTTCCACCTCCTGACAGCAGAGGCACTGGAGAACGCATTCCTCTCCCTGAGCAGGAAAGCGGCTGCCGGAGTTGATGGTGTCAGGTGGAAGGACTACGCCGAAAACCTGAAGGTCAACATAGCAGATCTGCACCGGAGGCTTCATCAGGGCAGTTACAGGGCTCAGCCCGGCAGGCGGCACTACATCCCGAAAGCGGATGGAAAACAGCGCCCGCTCGGCATCGCCTCACTGGAGGACAAAATCGTCCAGTATGCGCTGGTTAAGATCCTGAATGCAGTCTACGAAAATGACTTTATGGGGTTTTCATACGGGTTCAGACCCGGGCGAAGCCAGCACAATGCGCTGGACGCACTGGCCACAGGGCTGGTTCGGACCAATGTAAACTGGGTACTGGATGCCGATATCAGTCAGTTCTTCGACAAGGTAAGCCATGAATGGCTAATCAGGTTCATAGAACACAGAATCGGCGACCAGAGGGTAATCAGGCTCATACGAAAGTGGCTCACAGCCGGGACCTCAGAGGAAGGAGAATGGCGGGCATCGGAGGAAGGCACCCCACAGGGTGCGGTTATCTCGCCGCTGCTGGCAAACATCTACCTCCACTATGTCTTCGATCTGTGGGCGCATCAGTGGCGACGCCGCCATGCCACAGGCAATGTGGTCATGGTCAGATACGCAGATGACATAGTCATCGGGTTCGACAAGCGAATCGACGCTCAATGCTTTCGTATAGCCATGCAGCGCAGACTGAAGGAGTTCGGACTCACGGTACATCCGAAGAAAACCCGACTGATGGAGTTCGGCCGCTTCGCTGCCGAAAACCGCGCCAGCAGGGGAAAAGGTAAACCAGAAACGTTCAACTTCCTCGGGTTCACGCATATCAGTGGGAAAGATCGTAGTGGCAGGTTCATGCTGATACGAAAGACACGCCGGGACAGGATGACGGCGACACTGAAAGCGATCAAGGACGGACTACGAAAGCGCTGGCATTACTCAATCCCCGAACAGGGAAAATGGCTCAGGAGAGTGGTTCAGGGATACCTGAACTACCACTCAGTCCCGGGCAACTATCCCATGATGCGGAAGTTCAGGATATACGTAACAGACCTCTGGCGACGGGCGCTGAGGCGCAGGAGCCAGCAGGATGATACGACATGGACGAAAGCAAACAGACTGGCAGCCGTATGGCTGCCGAAGGTTCGGGTTCTGCATCCATGGCCTGTGGAGCGGTTCGCCGCCAGACACCCAAGGCAGGAGCCCGGTGCGTGAATAGCGCACGCCGGGATCTGTGCGGGGGGTACCCGGTAACGGGTATCCCTACCGCGACATCATGATTAGGCAGTCTCATGGGCGTCAAAGATTCGAATTATCAGATAGTTTACAGAGGTGAAGTGCTGACTTATCTTCGGCCGGGAGAGTGGGTATTCTTCCAACGTCTAAAAGAAGTAGGAGGCGGTTACTGGCTTGGTCGTACATATCCAGATTTTTATCAGTTTGGCCCGGAGCTACCTGTATCGTTATCTCAGGGATTACAGTACATTATGGCCTCTGATAAGGTTGAGGCAGAAAGCCATATCTTCGATGACGATTTTGAACTTTACGGAGGATGCTTTAATGAACAAAGTGATGAAAGCTGTGGGTTGGGCGGGGATAACCACTATAGTTCTTGATCTGGCTTTACCTTTAATAGGGGGGAAATCATTTATCGGCCCCGGATTAATCAAGAGCTACCCTTTTATTATTTGCTGGGCTGTGATTACTGTCATTTACTATGCGATTTACGCCATGAAAAAGAAAATTTCGTAAAATCAGCGGCTACAATTTTAGCCGCTAAAGAGTTTTCTCAGGTTCATGCTGGCGTCATCATCATCACTGCGATCATTCCTACTGCCACCGCGAGCATGAGAGCTACTCCGATATTAATTACAGCTACAGCCGCTTTCCTGGGCGTCTTTTTATATTCAGGAATAAGCCAGAGCAAAACAATCCCGATAAATACAGCCACTGCCCCCATACCCAGCGGCTTCCAGAAAATTTCCATTAATTCTCTTCCTTCTATTTATCTTTAAATTCCTCCTGCAGCTTATCAATGCCTTTAGTCAAATCTTTACTTTTACCATCTTCATAATCAGGCCATGGAATAAACATCTTTCCTGATTCCTGCATCATTGCAATTGATGTAGGACAGCGCCATTCAGATTCATCGCCTTTTTTGTATTTAAAAACGACCATTCCACGTTCACACTTGACATCCGGGGAAATGGACTGAATAAATATCGAATTAGCGGAACCATTCTCACCGGTATTGAACATTGCACTGTCAAAAAATATAAATGCGAGAATTAATGAAAGTACGGCACAACCAGTATTCCAGAATTTCTTTCCACGTTCAGAATAAAATGAAAATACCATAACCATTACTAAAGATGAAATAAACCCCAACCATTGTGACGCAACTGAAAGTTGTGAAAGTGTTTTAACTGTATAAATACCTTCACCAGAAATGAAAGACAAAATAAACGGTGAGATAATTAAGCAAATTGCTGGAAAGCAGGTAAATACAAGTTTGGCATTATTTTTGATTAACTGGCGCTCTCCAGAAGCCGCCGCGATCATCGACTGCCACATGATTTTTACCAGTGCCAGCATCAGAACACTGCAGATTAACATATATAGCACGGCGTACTCCCAATCCTTAGACGGTTTGAAAATCACTTGCAAATAGGACAAAATGTCCTATTATAGGCACAGGACATAATGTCCTACTTAAAGGGTGATAGGGAGGCTGCAACCTCCCCATCCGACACCAAAAATCCGTGCAAGGAATTTCAAATGTCCCGTATATCCTATAGCAAAACAGCATCATATGACAGACGGCCACTGGAGCATCTTTCCCTGTCAGATTTCATCCATGCTCTGCCAACCGTTACCATCGATGAGATTGAAAAACTCGCTGCGACGAACATCCATCTGGTCGAGCAGATACCACGTTACCTGAGCCAAATGGTCAGCCATGAATGCAGACTTATCGGTTTTTAACAAGTCTCATTGAAAATGAATTGATACATTTAGAATCAATATGAAACTTTCAATGATGGCAAACCGCCTTCAATATGACGCTACACACTCTCTCAAAATGGTGCGTTATGAAAAAATTTCAGGTCAGAAATTTCCCGGACGATGCGTATTTCGCCCTGGAACAGTTAGCCAACGAAAATCAACGTTCGGTCGAAGGTGAGGCCCGCTATGCTCTGTTGAAATGGATAGCTCCTCCTGAGCAGGTTTATTCAGGAGAAGAACTATACCGGCAGGCAGTGTCTGGCCGCCTCAATACAGTTCTGCGGAAAACTAACCAATTCCGTAACTACAAACCTCTTGTGCCGTCCAATGTGGCCGTAGAGCTGGGGATTGAAGATCTTGGCCTTGTAGCCAACTGGTTTAGCGGTGACGTACTCCCTTCCTTCACTGAGCTGCAGCGGTTAAGCAAGTTATTTGGTTGTCGCGCCGACTGGTTAATTCACGGTGAGGGGGATGTGTATGAATGGGACTCAGGCGTCAGAATGCACGGCGCTGGCCGGGCTGCTGTTAAGCACCTTCTCAGACCTGATAGTGATGGTAATAAAGTCACAGACATCAGGCTGCTAAGGGAAGATAGTGATACAGGAGCACTTCTGATAATCCGTGAGTTTGAAAATACACGGTATGTTGATGCGTTCTGGACAAACCTACACGTAAGTGAAGCCATTGGAGCCGGTGGTGAGTCTGATTTGGCTGATTTTTTTGTCACTCTTCGGGCGCTGTACAAGAGCTTTGTCAAACTTGATATAAACGTCAAAGGCTACCTTATGCCGCGATCTGCCTATAAACAAATCAGAGAAGAGGAACAAGCCTATCCTCTGATGCTTCTCAAGGATTATCGTGTAAATGAAAGCATGTGGTGGGAGGATATTTGGGATAAAAGCCAAAGAGGTAAATTTAACTACTGGAAAGGTGATGAAGCGCTGATTCGTCGCATTGAAGATGCAATAAAGCGTGATAAAAAATTGCTTGATGAAATTGAAGCTATTAAAAACTCAGTTCCTTTGGACTATGATGATTAACGTTCATTTTAGCCGCTAAAAATTAATAATAGCCGGGTTTTGCCCGGCTGTTTTATTTCACATTCCGCCAGGCAGATGCAGGAACCTTATCCCAGATTTTGCCATGATAAATTTCTGCTTTGCGATGATCATAAGCACTCAGGAAATCGCTAATATGTTCAGAAGAAACAGTGTCCCGTTTATGTTCATAAAGGCGTTCAACTGTATCTATCGTTCTGCAGCGCCGGAACATATACAAAAACTCGGACCTTTTATCTGAATGACTCACTTAATCAGTCCTTTTTCCTTAGCCTGGTCTGCTGCATCTGCAATATCTTTAATCATTTCGCTCATTACATCGGCGCTGAACAACGGGCCTGCTGGAGTCATTACGGCGGCATGATACAGCTTTAGCGGTGTGCCTTTGCTGTACTGCTCGCTGGCACTAATACGTAAAACGGAGTAAGACACTTTTTCAGACTTGGAGCCGCAAACCTTTTTATTCACATCAATAATACGACTATCTTTATTTTCCGAAAGAGTCTGCGTAAGCACGCCAGAGTAAAGACATTTAGTGTCCTGTGAGATTAAATTGATTTCTTTTGGCGTAATATCGTTTTTGTCAATCGGAGTATCCAGCGTCACCATTATTGGTGTTTCATCAGCGTTTCCTTTTATCGCATTCTCAACCGTTGCACAGCTGGCACACGGAATACCGGTAGCATAAGTTAAAGGGGTAAATGTTAAAAATAACGCTGCGGTATATATCTTTTTCATTTCCTGTCCTTAAAAGGCATCTATCGATGCCTTTAAATTTACTATTAAAGCGAGCGCGATTTAGACTGACTGTTATTTAACTTCTGCGCTTCATCCTGGGTCAGTTCGCTCTTTACCTTCCCTACTCCACGAGCGTAAGCCACCTCGTAATTTTGCCCTACTACCGGCTCCTTCTCCCAGGCATTTCGATTATGCTGTACTAAGCCTTTCTGAGACAGCTGGTAGACGTGGCGATCGTCAACGTGTAGCACTTGCCCTACATGGGAATGCGGATAAACGTTCTTGGACGCCTGCTGCGCCTCGGAAAGCTGATAAATGCCTTTTGGCAAACCGGCTTCTGGCAATACCTTCTGTGTTTGCCATTCTCCACCGACAACTTTATCTACCTGGCGGCTACCGTTGAGCACACATATTTTCATGGAGCCTTCCGGCTTCATGATAACCCCGATGTCGCTACTGTTACGACCTGCAGGCATCGCTGCATCTTGCGTATAACTGCGTTTTTGCATTGGTCTTACTCCTTATAATTTTACTGGCCCGCAGGCAGGCCAGTGTCAGAACGTCTTACATAGCGTGGCGAATGGTCCGCTTTTTCTCTTTTTCCTGAACGAGTTTTTTCTCTTCGGTCTGGACCTGTGACTGCTGCTGTTTTTTATTAAGCTGGTCAGCAATGACGGCTTTCAACTGCATCGCCACACCTTCCCGGCCAAGAGAACTATTTACGGCCAGATCGTTAAAATCAGTGTAACGATCAGCGCGGCGAATAATATCAAGCTGCTTTTCCGATAGTTGCGCTGCCTGCAGTACCTTCACTTCGGCATCCGGGAGTGGCTTATCTCCGCTCGTATGAGCCTCCAGTTTGCGCGAGGCGGTCTGGTGAGCAAGATACGCCGCCGGTTTAATCTGGCTGAGTTCGTCTTTCCCAGGTACTTCACCTTTAGCAAATACCGGGAACACCGCCACACCGCCGACAGTTTTCGCTGTCTCCAGCGCCTTTTCCCTGCCAACGTTTACACTGGCCTTATCCTTCACCTTCATTTTGCATGACTGAGAAATATCATCATCACCGGCAATGATGATTGGCTTATCGGGGTAGGCTTCTTTAAGTGCTTTAGCGACAGGTTCCAGATTACCTGAATCGAAGGCGGCGACCGTTGGCATATTAGTAGCCTCTGTGATGCTCCCTGCCGTTGCGTAACCTTCGGCCACGATCAGCACCGGGGATTCTTTAAGCGCGTCCAACCCGCCAACGACATGAAAACATCCCTCTTTACGGGCGTTCTTGGCAAAACGTTTTGTGCCGTCCTCGTTGATGTATTGCATCGTCCACTGCTTACCCTGGACATCATAAGCAGGGATAAAGGTTTTTTGCCCGTCCTTATCGGTGAACACGCCTTTATGCACCTGCAGCCCTTTTTTCTCCAGGTAAGCAGTTTGCTGTTGAGGTTCATTGAGTTTGGCGAGCTGCTTTTCAACACGCTTTGCAGAGGACTCATGGTCCTTTTGCTGCTGTGCCGCTTTTTCGGCCTGTTTCTGAGCTGCCTGCGCCCGCAGGAGCGCTTTTTCTTCGTCGGACTGCACATACCCCTTGGAAGACCATCGTAACTCTTCTTTAGTGCGGTTGTTCTGCATAAAGCCTGCAGGATGGCCGTCAGTGTGGATGATATAAAAACCTGACTTCTCCCCTTTCTTGTCACCCTCTACCGTGATCCGATGCTTCTCACCATCCATAATTGGATGTTTCTGGCCCCGGTCAGTATCGGCATCGAGGATGCACCCAATATCTTTCAGCGCGGTTTCGACTTCCTCCTGCAGTGTCATTGCCGGTGACTGCTCGATCACCACATTTTCAGGTTTCCACTTCGCCAGTTTTTCCATATCTGCCCCGGCTTCGGCATACCAGGTTTTTTTCTCTTTGTCCCATTTAGCGCCAGCTGCTTTAGCTTCTGCACGATCTTTGTAAGGGACGGCCAGATCCTGACGCTCACCCACTTCTGGCGTTACTTCTTTCACAGATGCAACCGGCGTATTTTTTTCTGCAGCAGCAGCTGGCTCACCGCTCCATTTTGCAAATTTATCAAGAGATACGCCTTTTGGTACAAACCAGGTCTGTTCGGTTCGATCCCATTTAGCCCCAAGCGCTTTGGCTTCATTGCGTTCTTTGTAGGGTACATTGATTGGGGTATTTTCCTGCGCAACATTCAGGCTGAATTCCGGGAGAACTCGCCCGCCGTCTTCACCAAGGAAAACAGCCTCATTATCGCCCGGTTCCGGCCCCAGCGCATCCAGAGCGCTTTTCATTTCATCCGGGCTGTCAGCACCCTCCATCAGGCTTTCAACACGGTCCTGATACCATTCCTGCGCTTCTCCTGGCGGGAGTACGCTAATCTCATCATCAGGCTTGATAACACCTTGCGTTAAGGCTGCTTTTTCTGCCTCAAGCGTTTGGTAAAAGTTGTTCTGCAGGTCATTCAGATCGACCTGACCGTTATCGATAAGACGTGAGTCATAAATTGAACGGTTATCCCCTTCGTTAACGGCGGCCAGCGCCTTAACCGCGCTGTTGGTCTGCATGATGATATTCACATGCTCATTCTGGCCGGGATTTTCAACAATGGTATATTTCGGCTCAGGCAGGAGGGTTAATGCTAAATCAAGCTCACGATATGCGTTCTTAATCTTGTCCTGAGACTCATTCCAGTTCTGACTGAATGAAGAATGAAATTCGCTGTTACGCTTCCAGAAATCACTATCCTGATTGCTGTTCTGCGCATCAAATAGGACGTTACGCGAAAGTGTAAGCTGGCGACGGTTCATATTCTGGACGTGCTTAGAAAGGCCACTATCGAGATTGGAAAGAATGAATTTCTCAGCACGATACTGCCGCTGCTGTTCGGGAGTAACAGACGTTTCAGGTTTAGTGCTCATATTGATGCGCCCCGTTTCGATGGCGTCAGCATGCCGCTTAATATTTTCCTTCAGCTGTTCTTGTAGTTCCTTGGGAAGCGCTGGCTTGTTAAATAATTCTGCCCTCTTCCTTTCACGATAAACCTCAAGGGATTCCTCTTCTGACGCAGGCGCTGCGGAAGATTCTCCATTAGGTTTTGACGCCAGAAAACTGGAATTAGGCCACCAGTTTTTAGGAAACTTAGCGTCCTGCGGTAATTCCCGCGGGTCGCCACTGATATTTTCAATCTGACTCTGAACCTTTTTAGCCGCTAAAGTCAGGTTGTTATCTATGCTGGCAAAAGCGGTTTTTAGAGCATTACTTTGCCATTCATTATCAGAAGAGAATCCCGTTCCGGGTACACGTTCATCACCGATATACGTCAACGCTTTTCCGCGCCCAACCACATCAGTATGGACAGGAATAGTATTGCCGTTACTGTCTTCGTAGTTAACACGAATGGTTTCTTCGCCCAGCTCACCAGTGCCACGACTGTAATAGGTAACGTAACCAGCTTCCTCCGCTGTCTGCTCCAGAGTCATGAAAGTGAAATGGTAAAGTTGCACTGTTTCAGCATCGAAAATCTGCGGGTTAGTCAGCCGCTGTACCTCGGCCAAGACCTCGTTATGCTCTTTTACGCGCTGCTCTGTTTCCAGCGTTACCGGTTGTTCCTGTGTCCTCTGCTGTTCAAGGCCCAGCACGAACCCCTGGATTTTTTCAGCGTCAGCTGCAGCACGGAAAATTTCCAGCGGATCATCCTGCAAGGCTTTAATCCAGGATTTAACATAGGCGACATGCTGAGAAGGGTCATGACCTATTCCCAGCTCATCGCCCATGATCATGCTGGCAATTTCTGCGCGAAGTTCCTCTTTGGCGTAACCTTCACTTCCAAAAGGATGGGCCAGATCACGATCAAGGCGTGATGCGTGGCCGGTCCAGTGGCCCAGCTCATGAAGTGCAGTGGCATAGTAACGGTCGGCACTTGGAAAAGCGGCCTGCTGCGGTAAGTGAATACTGTCTGTAGACATGCGGTAAAAAGCGCGGTCTACCTGGTCATGTGAGATTTTCGCGCCAGAGGCTTCAAGAATGGATTCGGCACGTTCAATGCTGTTCCAGCTCTTATCCTGGCGAACGGCCATCGGTGGAAGACCGTCAATCTGCTCCGCATTGAACACAACGGCGTTAAATACCTTCGGACGCTCCAGCTGGACGGTTTCTTTTACCGGGTTATCATCTTTATCGAGCACAACGCTACCATCATCGTTGCGTTTGATACGTTCCTCAGTGAATTTCCAGTATTGGACCAGCGTACCTTTTTCGCCTTTCCTTACCTGCGCATCTGCAGCTGTCGCCTGCTTATAGGTCATCCAGCGCTGATCACTGTAACCCTGCGCCATAAGGTGAATCGCGTTAATGCCCTTGTAGCGTTTACCGGTGGTAGGGTTCATGGGAAGAGCGGCACCAGGA